>Ga0308168_1000378_pt1 | contig 57773 bp, 62 predicted proteins | sample PhyCR2_FD_202133 | JGI IMG/M metagenome (GOLD analysis project Ga0308168, IMG submission 202133) | Phyllosphere microbial communities from UC Gill Tract Community Farm, Albany, California, United States - DLSLRC.R2 | ecosystem: Host-associated > Plants > Phyllosphere > Unclassified | place: USA...
AAATCCCTGTGGGAGCGAGCCTGCTCGCGAAGAGGCCAGATCAGATACATCCACATTGAATGACACACCGCTTTCGCGAGCAGGCTCGCTCCCACAATGGTCCGGGGCAAGGTCACAATCTTCAGCGCAACCAAAATCCCTGTGGGAGCGGGCTTGCCCGCGAAGGCGCCGGCACAGTCAACCTCATCATCGCCTGTCACACCGCTTTCGCGAGCAAGCTCGCTCCCACAATGGTCCGGGGCAAGGCCACAATCTTCAGCCCAACCCAAATCCCTGTGGGAGCGAGCCTGCTCGCGAAGGCTTCGGCACATTCAACCTCATCATCGCCTGACACTGCGCTTTCGCGAGCAAGCTCGCTCCCACAATGGTCCGGGGCAACGTCACAATCTTCAGCGCAACCAAAATCCCTGTGGGAGCGAGCTTGCCCGCGAAGGCGTCGGCATATTCAACATCACCATTGCCTGACACACCGCTTTCGCGAGCAGGCTCGCTCCCACAGGGAATGCAGGTGAATCAGAAGGCTTCAACCCATCTGAATTTTCCCGCCAACCTGCCCCCTAAATCCTGAGCGGTCGATATACGTCCGCCGATGCAAGGAGGGTAAATACGCATGTCGGATAATCAGGCGCCTTCGCCGCGCAACTCAGAGGAATCTACCCAGGCGCTATTGAGCCGCTTGCTCATGGCGCGCGGCCCCGGCGGGCAGGAAGACGAGGTCCGGGCGATCTGCCTGGAAGAACTGCAGCGCCATTGCGACGAGGTCTGGACCGACCGGGCCGGCAATGTCATTGGTCTGCTCAAGGGCAGCGAACCCGATCCGGACGGCGAGCACGCTGTGCGCATCATGGGCCACATGGACGAGATCGCCATGCTGGTCAAACGCGTCGAGCCGGACGGTACGTTGCGGGTGGTTGCCCTCGGCGGTGCGAATCCGGTGAATTTCGGTGTCTGTCCGGTGGATATTCTCGGCGACGCGCAAACCCTGCCCGGCGTGCTCTCATTCGGCTCGATGCACGCCACCACAGGTTCGCCGCAGGGCCAGGATGTGATGAGCGGCGCGGTGGAGTGGAAAGACGTGCACATCATCACTCGTCACGACCCGCAAACCTTGCAAGACCTGGGCGTGCGTCCCGGCACCCGCGTCGTGCTCAGCCAGCACTGGCGTAAGCCGTTCCGGGTCGGCGATGCCACCGCTGCGCATTTTCTCGATGACCGCGCGCCCGTCGTCGCCATGCTCCAGGCCGCCGAGCAACTCAAGCACAGCACTACCGAATTGCGGCACGACACCTACTTCGTCTTCACCACCCTCGAGGAAGAAAGCAACGCCGGTGCGATGTATGCCGCTGCGCACCTGCCCGGTGACACCACGATTGCCGTGGAGGTCGGCCCAGTGATGAGCGAATACGCAACGCGATTGGGCGTCGACCCGATCATCGATACCGGCGACCAGAAAGGCTATTACTCGCGCGGCGTGGTCATGGCTTTGGCCGACGCCGCCAAGCGTTGCGGCTTCGATCCACAGTTCGCGCTGCTGGTGGATTTCGCTTCCGACGCCAGTGCGGTGATGAGTTCAGGCATCAGCGCCCAGGCCGGCTGCATCGCGATCCCGACCGAAAATACCCATGGTTTCGAACTGGTAGTCGACGGCGCAATTGAAGCCTGCGCACAGACGTTGGTCGAATATTTGAAAGGCTTGCAGAATGAGGTATCGACCTGACCCGCAGTCCAATAAAAAGGGAGGCCCATTGCAGGCCTCCCTTGTTTTTCACCGTCAAGAAGTACCCAACCCCTGCGACAGATCCGAAGAAGACGGCCGCGCCGGATCAGGCCTGGTTTCAACCTCGGTCTGTTCAGTGGTCCGAGTCACCGTGTCACGCACGGCCTCGTAACCTTCCTGAGCTGTTTGCTTGGCCTTGTCGACCATGCCAGCGCTGGTACGGCCCATGTAGCGCTGCTCAGTTGAAGTGGTCGGCAACGCCGCGCCGAGCAATGCACCGAGCGCAACCCCAGCGGCAGCCACCATCAGCGGTTGCTCCTTGAGCAGGTGGCTGAATTGCTGGCCGAGCACTTGCGAATTACGCGACAGTCGATCACTGGCGTCATGCATCGCATGGGTCAGATTTTCCTTCGCCGCACCGACGTTTTCCCCGAGGTGGCTGGCCTTGCCTTTCAGCGCCTCATAGCCGCCCTTCAGCGAGTCTGTAGTCGAGTGCAAATGCGCGCGGGCGCTGTCGATGCCGTCGGCCAAACCGTCGGCCCACTCGCCGGCCTTGTCCTGATCCGGCCCGCTGCGATAGGTCGGTTGCGGCACTGGCGGGCGATTCTGGCTCATCATCAGCCAGAGCAGCCCCACGGAAGTCAGCACCGCCGGCACCGGGTTATTGCGCACGCTGGTGCCGAGATTGGTGAAGAAAGTCGAGCCGTTGCTCTGCATCATTCCCCAAGCCTGATCGATCATTTGCCCGGGAGTGAATTTGCTCTCCAGTTGATCGACGATGTTGCCGATGCTCGCGCGTTGCGCATCGATTTCGCGTTCGATCTGCTCCGGGCTTTTTTCCGCTTCGATATCCAGTTCGCTTTTCATGAGACTTTCCTCCGCAGCGCTTCCTGATCCTTGTTCAAGGCGTCGAGGGTGCGATCAGGTTTGAAGTGAGATGGCTCGAATTGCTTCTTCCCGGATTGCAGCATGGCGAAGCCGATGATCATCACCACCACGCCGACGATCAGCGCGGCCAGCCATGGCGCCATGAACAGGCTCAGGCCGTACACCGCCGACATCAGCAGAATGATGAAGCCGGCGAGGAACACGATCGCACCACCAGCAACCGCACCGATACCTGCCTTCAGCGTGCTGAGGCTGTTCTGCAGTTCGGCTTTGGCCAATGCCAGTTCCTTGGTGAACAACGCTGGCACCTCGCGCGACAGTTGTCGCAACAGGCCGACCACCGAAGCGTCATCCGTTTGGCCTAGGGGCCTTGCTCCGCTCAGATCAGATTCATCTCTGTTCATCACAGTTCTCCTTTGGCGTCGGGTGCGTGCGGTACGGAAGCCGCGGCAAAATCAGAGGGGTGATCGCTGTCACTGGGTGAGGTCGGAGTGATGCCGGTGGCCAGTCCCGGATTAGCGTGGGTCGACGGCGGCATTGACGATTCATAAGGCCGCTGCGCGCCGTAATCGGCTGGCGGTGGCGTCGATGTCGTGCCCGCCGCCGGATCATGTTCGGCGCTGACCGTCGCTGCTGCGGCCGTGCCGGCTTTGAGAAACCGCGACAGGCCGAAACCGATAGCAATGCTGCCGGCGATGAACAGGCCCGGATTGCTGCGCGCCAGATCCGCCGCATCGTGCAGCAATTGCTCGGCACTCTTGCCGCGCAAGTTGCCCGCCAGCCCGGTCATGGAATCGGCCATGTCGGTCAGGTAGTCGGACATGCCCAGCGTGTCCTTGTCCTGCAACTCAGAGACGAAGCTCTTTGCCCCTTGGGCCAATGCTTCTATCTGTTCGGCCGCGGTGTCGCGGTACTGTCCGAATTGCGCGTCGGCCTGTTGCCGCGCACCGCCGAGCGCTTCACTGACGTCATCCTTCAAATGTTCAAAACCCTGTCCAGGCTTGCTGTTCGGATCGCCTGATTCAAAGCCTGCCCTGCTGTCTTGAGTATTCATGTGGCCCCTCGCGTTCTGACTTGAAAACGGAAAAACGGAGCTACACGGCAACATTGCCTCGAGCCCCCACATAGAAGATGACGGAGCAGCTTGCGCGAGAGTTCAAAGAGGTTGATGAGCGTGCGACATCAGGTCTGGATCAGCGACGAAAGGTTGCGCTTGGCACGATTGCGTTGAGCTTCTGCGCCTGGCTGCGGTCAAGACAAGGCACAAGCATTTATCTGCAACACGACGCTGAAACCCGCAACAACGCCGATAGATGGCAGAATCCCCACACCCTGATCACTTCGGAGACCGCAATGCTTCGCCTGTTTGAACAAAGGCTCGACCCCTTCCCGCCCGACGAGGCGCCGCCACCGCCAGTCGGCCTGATGCGATTTCTGTGGGCCTGCACCCGGGGGGCGCGCGGCTACATCCTGGCCTTCGCCCTGCTCAGCGCCAGCGTGTCGATCTACGAGGCGTGGCTGTTTTCTTTCCTTGGGCAAGTGGTGGATCTGCTCTCGACTTGGCAATCCGGCGGCGCTGCCGGTGATGAGGAAAGCCGCGTGTTGTGGGGCATCGGCATCGTGCTGGTTGTCAGCATCGGCCTGGTGGCGCTGCGCACGATGGTCCAGCACCAGATCCTTGCGATCAATCTGCCGCTGCGCCTGCGCTGGGACTTTCACCGGTTGATGCTGCGGCAAAGTCTGTCGTTCTTCTCCGACGAGTTCTCCGGCCGGGTCACGACCAAGGTCATGCAGACTGCGCTGTCGGTGCGCGAGGTGCTGTTCACCCTGATCGAAATCCTCCCCGGCATCGGCGTGTACTTCATTGCGATCATCGCGCTGGCCGGTGGCTTTGCGCTGAAGCTGATGCTGCCGTTTCTGGCGTGGATCGTTTTGTTCGGGCTGGCGATGGTGTATTTCGTGCCGCGTCTGGGCAAGGTCGGCCAGGAACAGGCCGATGCGCGCTCGTCGATGACCGGGCGGATTGCCGACGCCTACACCAACATCACCACGGTCAAACTGTTCTCGCACTCCAAGCGTGAAGCGCACTTTGCCCGTGCAGCGATGGAAGATTTCAAGCTCACCGGATTCCGCCAGATGCGGCTGGTGAGCCAGTTCGAAATCGTCAATCAGGCGCTGGTGGTCGCGTTGATTCTCGGCGCAGGCGGTTATGCATTGTGGCTTTGGCATCAGGGCGAAGTCGGCACCGGCGCCGTCGCGGCGATCACCGCCATGGCGTTGCGCATCAATGGCATGTCGCACTGGATCATGTGGCAGATGACTTCGCTGTTCGAAAACATCGGCACCGTCCAGGACGGCATGGCCACCCTGACCAGCGGCCCAAAAGTCCAGGACGCACCGGATGCCAAAGTGCTTGAGCCTGCCGGCGGCGAAGTGGTTTTCGACAATGTCAGCTTCAACTATAACGGCGAACGCCAAGTGCTCGACGGCTTGACCCTGCATATTCGCCCCGGCGAAAAAATCGGCCTGGTCGGCCGCTCCGGTGCAGGCAAGTCGACGCTGATCAACCTGCTGCTGCGCTTCTATGACGTTGATCGCGGCGAAATCCGCATCGATGGGCAGAACATCGCCGAGGTGACTCAGGACAGCCTGCGCAGCGTGATCGGCATGGTCACCCAGGACACGTCGCTGTTGCACCGTTCGATCCGCGACAACATCGCCTACGGACGCCCGGACGCCACCGACGAGGACATCCACCGCGCTGCGGTGAACGCCCAGGCCGATGGTTTTATCAGCCAGTTGAGCGACAAGCAGGGCCACAGCGGTTACGACACGCTGGTCGGCGAACGCGGCATCAAGCTTTCGGGCGGGCAGCGCCAACGCATCGCCATCGCCCGGGTGATGCTGAAAAACGCGCCGATCCTGCTTCTCGACGAAGCCACCAGCGCACTGGACTCGGAAGTCGAAGTCGCGATCCAGGAAAGCCTCGATGAAATGATGCAGGGCAAAACCGTGATCGCCATCGCCCACCGCTTGTCGACCATTGCAGCGATGGACCGGCTGATCGTCATGGACGAAGGCCGCATCGTCGAACAAGGCACCCACGCGCAACTGCTCGAGAAGAACGGCACCTATGCGCGGCTGTGGCAACACCAGAGCGGCGGGTTCCTCGGTGAAGATCGGGGTTTGGTTGAGGTGATGGAGGAGTGATCAGGCTGGAGGGCCGGGGCCGGCCCTCCATCGATTGGCCTAGATGGTGACGGGGCTTTCGGCATCAATCGGAAGCTTTACGCGAAACACGGTTCCGCCCTTCAGGTCAGAGCTGACTTCAATCGAGCCGGCATGCGAGGCGACGATTTCCGAGGCGATAAACAGGCCTAGACCGAGCCCGGCAACCGGCCCGTGATCAACCACGGAGCGCTGCGAGAAGCGCCCCATCGGGTTGAAGATGAACGGCAACACGTCTTCCGGAATCGGCTCCCCGCCGTTGTGCACCGTGAACACCGCGCAATCCTCCCGAGCTTCCAGTGCAACCGTAACCGGAAACTGATTATCGCCGTGGGTCACCGCATTGCTGATGATGTTGGAAAAGACCTGTTCCATCCTGGCGCCATCGAACGCTCCCATCACCGCTTCCGTCGCGTCGAACCGCACGTTGGCCTGCGGATGAAAGGCGCGGATTTCCTCGATCACCCGCTCGCACACAGGGCTGAGATCGATCAGGGATTTTTTCACCGGAATCCCCGGCCCCATCTGGCAGCGCGTCAGATCCAGCAGGTCGCCCACGATCTGGCTGGCGCGCTGCACGCTGGCGTAGATCTGCCTGGCCACTTTGCCGGTGCGCGGGTCGGTAGCTTCGGTACGACGCAACATATCCGCACCGAGCAGAATCGCCCCCAGCGGCGTGCGCAAGTCATGGCCTAGAATCCCTAGAAACACGTTGCGCGAAGCCTCGACGGCGCGCGAGTAGCTGGCAATCGACTCGGCCAGCGCCTGATCGATGGCTTCGTGAAAGCGTGTCATGTCGTCGACATTCACTGATTTGCCATCCTTGACCTGACGCAGCCACTGGCTCAGCACACTGGTGCGCAGCGCGCGGTATTCCGACACCATCTGATCGATGGTAAAACCGGCCATCAGCCGCGTCACCGCGTGGGTTTCCGCAGCCGTTTCTTCATCGTCGCGCGGCGCTTGGCCCTGGGCTTTGGCGATTTGTTCGCTCATGGTCTGCTTGGTCCGCAGATCGATGACGATGGCGCGCAACATCTGCTCGGCGTGATCGCGCAGCGCGACGTTATCGAGCTCCACCCCCGGCGTCTCGATGGTGCGGGCGAAATCTTCCCAGGCCTGCAGGATCGGCTCTAGGTTTTCGAGAATGAAATCTGGCAGGCGCATGGCTGTAGTCCGCAGGGGAAATCCATCAACGCCAGCAACTGAGCCGGCGCAGATTTCGGAAAGGGCAATTCAGGAGTACAGAAGGTACGGCTGAGGGGATGCAGCCTACCACCAAAGCGCTGGGCTAACGTTGGAGGAAAATCGGTGTGCTGAAGAGGTTGCGGTCGGCATGAGATGATCGCTGCGCCCGCAACGAACGCCTCTGAAGCGACTACGGACTCCTTGCGATGAGAGAAGTCCGTTTGAAGAGGTTATCCGTTGAGAGTCTTCACTCCAGGCATCGCTTGGGCGTCAGTCGAGTTTGCTCGGTGTTCGGCACCTCAGCACTGACATCTGCCTGTTTACGGCTGCTGAATTCAATCGGATAAGGCCCGGTCTGCGCCAGAGCTGCCTGCACACGGCTGACAAAGGCCGCGTCGTCCAGGGTGTAGAAAACCCACACCTGACGCTTTCCGCCGGTGACCGTGCACCCCCACTTTGCGAACCCATCCGCCGTTACGGCCGCCTTAATCAGGCGGTCTACCTGCATCATCCGCGCGGATTCCTTTGAACTCGGCAGGAAGCGATCCGACACGTATTTCCAGCTGATGCGAGCCTTGTAAGGAAATGCCCGGGTATCCTTGAGATTCAGGTCGGAAGGCATGCGAAAACTCGCTGGCATTGGGTCGTCAGGAAAATCAGACGGTTGGAAATCGCTGTCGCCTGTCACGGCCACTTGCCGTTGCGGATTGTCAGCAGGATCATCACTGAGCAGTATCCTGAGCGCTTCAGCTTGGCGCTCTTCCCGCTCGCTCACGCATTTGTTGTAGGCCGTTGTATGTGCTGGACCGGAATCCAGACAAGGATCGCGCTCCACCGGTTTTGGAGAATGGGAGCGCGTGCAGCCGGACGTGATCAGGCTTGCCAGCAGCAATAAAACAACGGCTGGCCAGATTTCAGGGCGCAGGGAAGCGTGGGGAGTGACTTTCAAGTGGCCTTCCTTGGATGAGCTGTAGTACAAGACATATGGAAAACGGCGCATTTTGCCTGCCACCCCTGCCCCATGAACAGGCCAAAGCGGAATTAAAGTGGCAACTCATCACAAACAGTGCTCGACCAGCCACAGCCGCTTGTGATGAACAGCCACATACTCCTCAGATGCCTACGCTGGCACCGTTGCCCGGTACGCCAAAATCGCCACCTGGAAAAGCACCACCCTCAATGTGATAGACCCTCGGCTCAGCCGAAAAATAATCCTCCAGCCCCAGCATGAACCGCTGGTGGTCTTCACTCTCTTCAAACCCCGGCGAGTGGTCCTCGAGTGACTGCCAGCGCACGATCAAATTGAATTGCTCGGGGGTTTCAATACCTTGCGCCAGCAAGTGGCCGCCATATCCCTTGGCGCGGGTGAGCAACGGTTCGACTTCGGCAAATGCCCGTCGGAAGGCTTCAGTCTGTTGCGGGTGAAGGGGCAGCACAGCGATCTCGTAAACCATGATGTTTCTCCAGAATCAGTGAGCGGATTCAGACGATGAGTGAAGACTCGACGGCGATGGCGATTTTTCCCAGCAGACCGTTGTTGGCGCTCTCCAGTCGGGCATGGGCGAGCGGGATGTCGGCAAGGGAATAGACCGCGCCAACGTGGGGCCGCAACTGGCCGCGCTCGACCAACGCGCTCAATTCATCGAGCTTGCCGCGATTCTGCCGGGTGAAAACGAAGTGGTAGCTGGCGTTCTTGCCCCAGGCCTGAACGAGGTTTTGTGGCTGCGCGATATCGACGATCGAGACCACGCGGCCAAGCTGGGCGAGCGCGTCGGCACTGCGAGACAGGGTATCGCCGCCGATGGTGTCGAACACCACATCAACGCCATGCCCGGCGGTTTCGCGCATGATCGCTTCGACGTAATCCTCTTGGGTGTAATCGATCACCACGTCGGCACCCAGGCTGCGGACGAAATCGGCGTTGGCCTCGCGCACGGTGGTGAACACTCTGGCGCCCATGGCTTTGGCCACCTGAATCGCCACATGGCCGACCCCGCCCGCGCCGCCGTGGATCAGAATGCTTTCGCCAACGCGGAGCACGGCGCGCACGGTCAGCGCTTCCCAAACCGTACCGCCGACCAGACTCAGACTGGCCGCCTCGAGGTGGCTCAGAGAAGCAGGCTTCCTGGCGATGATGCTTTCGGCTGCGACGTGGTACTCGGCATAACTGCCCTGCCCGTCGAATATCTGCGGGGTGTACCAGACTTCGTCGCCCGGCGCGAAAGCGCTGACGCCCGGCCCGATGGCTTCAACCACGCCCGACACGTCGTGACCGGTAATGGCTGGCAGCGGCACCAGGTCGGGATAGTCACCGCGGCGAACCTGGTAATCCAGTGGATTGATGGAAGTGGCGTGCACTCGGACCAGCACTTGGCCGGCTTGCGGAACCGGTTTGGGCACGTCGCTGAGTTCGAACGAATCAGGACCGCCGAAGGATTTCAGAATCATCGCTTTCATGGCAAAACCTCGTATCGATAAAGAGGGATATCGAGATTTCTCAATATCCTAGAGTAAAAAAATTTACAGCTCTTTCCCTATGATCTCTGCAAGCGCGCTGATTGCTGCCTCATTGCGTTTGTAGTAGGTCCATTGACCGATGCGCCGCACCTCAACCAGCCCCACTCGCTGCAACGTGGCCAGGTAACTCGACACCGTCGACTGCGACAAGCCGATACCTTCCTGGATGCTGCTGACGCAGACACCCTCGACGAGAACATCACCCTCATCCTGCGGGGGGAAGTTCTTGACGGGATCCTTCAGGCCTTCAAGGATCTTGAGGCGCGTCGGGTTCGAGAGGGCTTTGAAGATTTCGATCAGTTCCATGCGCCGAGGATATCGAGATTTTTCGATATGTCAATGTGGTTTTTTGACTCGTTTCTTTCAGGAAACAATCGGGTCCTGAAGAATGCGCACGTCGGTGCAAGGCCGACCGTCCAGATAGAGCTGTTGGAACTCTGCGCATTCCATGGCTTTCGCAAACAGCCATCCCTGTGCATAGCGCACCTGGTTGGCGCCCAGGAAGTTTAGCTGTGCCGGGGTCTCGACGCCCTCAGCGACAAGTGTCAGGCGCAACGCGTGGCCCATCTGAATGACGTGAGTGACCAGTAATGTCTTCTCCTCTGCTTCGCTGATCTGCTCAACGAAGGATCGGTCGATCTTGAGCACGTCCAGCGGTAATTGCTGCAGGTATTGCAGACTCGAATAGCCGGTGCCGAAGTCATCCAACGCGACAACAAACCCGGCGCTTCGCGCGCGCTCCAGCGTTATTTTCGCTGACGCCAGATCAACGAGGCTGCGTTCTGTCACCTCAAGCCATACCTGCGCGGGTTGCACGTCGAGGCGACGGCTTTCATTCAATAAAGTCGGTATCAGTCGCCCGGAGCTCACATCGGCGGCGGCCAGGTTCAAGGCCACGTGCAACGAACGGTCACTGGCGAGCATGGCGCCAAGGTCTGCGAATACGCGGTGAACCACTTGGTCAGTGATCGCTTCGATCAAGCCACTGGATTCGGCCAGCGGGATGAACACGTCCGGGTAGACCAGCGTGCCGTTGGGTTCGCGCCAGCGGATCAAGGCTTCGGCGCCGATGCAGCGCCGGGTCTCAATTTCGATGATCGGCTGATAATGAACCACGAACTCCTGTCGCTGCACCGCGCGCTCCAGTGCCGCCAGCGGGGACAGCTTGCGACGCCACCAGCGCAGGCTCGCAATGACCAGGCCTACGCTGATGACAAGACCGATCGGCAGCAGATAAAGCACGTGCTGCCCGAGGCTGCGCAGCAGTTCCTGTCGCGGGATTGCGGCAATTACGGTGAAGTTGCCCTGGGCCACCAGTGTGTAGAGAAAGCCGTCCTTGAGGCCATGCGTAGGCCCCTCATGCACCAAGGCAAGGAAACTCGCCATGTTCGGGTCCGCCGGGCCGAGCAAGCGGCCCTGACGTGTGCCGACGGCCAGCCTGACGCCTTCATCCAGTACGACTTCGCGAAATTGTTCCGGGTCGACCAGCACGTTGAACGCAGCAAACTGCAAAGCCAGCATCGGTTTGATCAGCTCGTTGTCATCCTGCGCATCGATGGACACCTTCACCCCGTCGTCGGTGACGAAATCCTCCGCCCATTGCTTCGACCGCGGCGGCGTGGCGCCCCATGACGTGCAGGCAAATACATCTTCTTCGTAGCCGACCGTCTCGACCGAAAACGTATTGATGGCAATCATGCGCATCTGCTCGATGCCCTGTGGCGAGCAGGGTTCGAGGTCAGTGACAGCAATGCTTTTCAGTGCCTGGGAGGCCTGCGCAAATGTCTGACTGGCGCGATCGTTGGCAATCGCGGCGAGCGTTTGCAGGCGGTCATGAGCCGCGTAGATCGACAGCATCCAGCCAGCCGCGAGGGTCATGCCCAACGGGACGATCACCGCAAGGGCCGTCAGCAATATTCCCCGCCGCATGATCTTGGAACGCTTCATTTCACCGCCCGAATGATTTGGCCCGTGACGCGTCTTCGCGACTGCTGGACGCGCCGTTTGCGCGGCACCTACCGCTGCTTTTAGCGTGGAATCGAGGCAGAATCAACAACTCTGCCGATTAGTTGAAAGCCCCGTGACATGCATCAATTTGTAGCCTCATTCGGAATCGCTCGAGGCCATCGACAAGTACGATTCCACTCGATTGCGTCCACCCTGTTTGGCGCGGTAGAGGCACTCATCGGCTTTCTTGAGGACGATTTCTGCAGTAGTCGGCAAGTGTTCACACGTTGCCACGCCGATCGAAGCGGTAATGCGCCCCACGGTCGGAATATCACTGGTCGCAACGGCCTGACGAATCCGCTCAGCGATGGCACTGGCTGACTCGACATCGGTTTGCGGCAAAATCAGCAAGAACTCCTCTCCCCCGGCTCGGCACGCCAGGTCGCCGACGCGGGAATAGGTTTGCAGCGTATGCGCGACCTGTTTGATCGCCAGATCGCCCTTGTCGTGGCCGAAGGTGTCGTTAACCCTTTTGAAATGGTCGATGTCCAGCGATAACACCGAATATGTCTGCCCGGTGCGCTCAAGGCGGCGCAACTCCTGATCCATGGCTCTGCGATTGGCCAGTCCGGTCATGGGGTCGGTCAGCACCTGCTGGTTAAGGTGGCCCAGCTTCGCTTGCAACAACTGCACGCCGGCAAGCATCGCCTGGCGGATGGAAAACGCCTCGTGATACCAGGCCTTGACGTGGCGAAGTTGCTCGCTGGCCTGGGGCGCTGACAACTGCCGGGCAATACGCGACAGCTGATTGAGCGGGCGACAGATCAGCAAGGTGCCGAACCAGATCAGTACGAAGCCGATCAGGGCGGCAGGCAGCATTCCCAGCAGCACATCGCGCATCAAGGTGTCCAGCGGCGCCAGACTGACCTCGCGCGGCTGCTGCGCGACCACCGCCCAGCCAGCGCCCGGCACCTGAGCGTACCCGGCGAGCATGGGTACGCCTTTGTAATTACGCACGCTCATCGAGCCGCTCTCGCCACGCAACGCCGCATCGACGGTTTTGCTCCAGCCCAGGGTGTCGCCAATGCGCGCCGCCTCAGGGTGAAAAAGCAGTTGGCGATCCTGATCCGCTACAAAAGCAAAGGTGCCTTCGTGGTGAAAATGGCGGCTGATCAGGGTGTGCAGCGCGTTGTCTTCGCGCAGATAAACCGAGCCGCCGATGATGCCCACGTAACGCTCAGCAGCGTCGTAAACGGGTTCGGAGATAAATACGACGAGATTGCCGGCGGCAGACGTATACGCGGAGCTGATGAAGGGCCGCTTCGCCTCGATGGCTTTGAGAATGGCATCCGAACGCAGCGTTGAACCGTTGATTTGCAGAGTATCCGGATACGCCTCCAGCACCTTGGCAGTGCTATCGATTATGGCAATCGAGTTGAAATCGCCATCCTGTTTTTGCAGGCGCAGCGCTTCGGCGCGCATGACGCTGGGGTCACCCCAGGCCTTGCCCAATTCACTGGCGCTGTACCGCAGATGGTTCTGTGCTGAATGAATGAATTCAGCGAGGCTCGAGGCGACCTTAGCTGCATAGGCACTGTTCGATTGCAGCGCATGATCAACCAAGGCATCGCGCTGCACGCGGTAGGCTGTGACAAGGCTGTTGCCCAACGTCGCCAGAACCGACAGCAGTACCAGGGAGAGAATCAGCCAACGCAAATTCAGCGCAGTTACGGGCTGCGTGGCACCCAGCGTCTCGTCGCTGGCCGATTCATTTGGGGGGTCCGTTCTGTCGATCATCGTCTGCCCTGACAGGTCTCTTTGGGAGTTCGCAGCGAAAGCGCCTCAGCGAGTATATGCGCTTGTGCGTGACACGCCTGAGGGACTTCCAATACGAGAGCGTCTGCCAGCTGCGTTTGAACTTCAAGCCGGGTCCAGCAATACCCACAACCGCACGATTTTCCCTTCGCTGATTTCCGCCACGTCGACACCGCTGACAACAGTTGACCCAGCGCTCGGGGCCGCATGCCAGCGCAGGTAACCCAAGCCATGATGCCCAACCGCCGGCCCCTCGGGAACAAAAGCGAAGTCCGCCCCGAACTGATCCAGCAACGCACCGGCCACCTCTGAAATCGCCGCCCGCCCGGTGACGATGCCAGTCGGTTCGGACATCGTCGGTGTGCCTGCAAAAAGCTCATGCACCGCCGCAATGCGCTTCTGTGCATCGCGCTCGTTGAACACGCGCTGCAGGTTGGCCCGCAGCAAGGCGTCGTAGTTTTCCACCTCATTGATATTTCGCGAATCTGAGCCAGACATTTTTGAATCCTCGATTGGTATGTGAAGCCCGGTTGCCCGGGCTCAGCGGTCAACCATGTTTGACCAGGTTCAAGGCTGGCAGCGGTCCGCCCGGAAACTGCGCAAGCATTCCCTGCTGCACACCGCCCAGGTCGATGCCGTAAAAACCCAGTTGAGTAATCAGCTCCGCAACTTTGGTTTTGCTCGCGGCATCTTCACCGGAATAAAACAGCACCCGCTTGCCGCCCTCGGCGGAGGGATCGCTCAGCAGAGCCGCGAGCAAATGGTTGAAGGCCTTGACCACGTGCGCACCGGGCAGCATCTGCGCCACCACTTGCGAAGACGGCTGGCCGCCCAGATCGAACGGTTTGAACAGTGGCGCCTCGATCGGGTTGTTGGCGTCGATCACGATACGTCCATCCCAAGGCCCGAGATCGCGTACCGCGTCGGGGATCTTCGACCAGTTCACCGCCAGAAAAACAATGTCCGCCTGACTGGCTTGCTGAGCGGTCACCGCTTGTGCGAGTGGACCCAATTCGTCGACCAAACCGGCAAGGCTCTGCGGCCCACGGCTGTTGGCCAGACTGACCGGCAGGCCTGCGTTGACGAGCAACCGAGCGATGGCGGTGCCGATGGAACCAGTACCAATGATGCTGATAGTCATGATGCTCTCCTTACGCTGTGAAGCCGCCGTCGACGATTAATTCTGCGCCGGTGACAAACCCGGCGTCCGCACTGGCCAGGTACGCCACCGCGCTGGCAACATCCTTGCCCTCGCCGTACCGCCCCATGGCGATGTTCGGGCGTAGGAAGTCCGCAATAGGCCCGTCGGCCGGGTTCATGTCGCTGTCGGTCGGGCCAGGATGGACGGTGTTCACAGTGATGCCGCGCGGCCCAAGATCGCGCACCAGTCCACGACTGAAACCGGTCAGCGCACCTTTGCTCAGGGTGTAGACGGAGGCGGTAGCGAACGCAGCGTATTGCACCATCGAGCTGCCGATGTGAATGATGCGACCGCCCTGCCCCATGTGTTTGAGCGCTTGCTGAGTGGCGACGAAGACGCCGGTCACGTTCACCGCAAGGATGCGTTGAAAGTCCTCAAAGGCGATGTCCTCGGGGGCACCGAGCAGGCTGATACCAGCGTTGTTCACCAGAATGTCGATCTTGCCAAAACGCTGTGCAACCTCGGCAATCGCTGCACGTACAGCCTCGGGATTGCCCGCATCGGCCGCCAGCGCCACAGCCTGGCCGCCCGCCGCGACGATTTCCTGCACGACCGCTGCGGCGCGATCTGGCGATGCGTTGTAGGTGATAGCGACGTTGGCGCCATCTGCCGCGAGCCGCTTGGCGATTGCTGCGCCGATGCTGCGTGAGCCACCGGTAACGATGGCGATTTTGCCGGTCAGTGGAAGCGTGGAAGTGTTCATGGTCAAGCCTCTGGGTGGTTGGAGTTGATGAGGCTATGAGACGCCTTTTGATCTTCCACCAGTAGTGGAAGCCCACTAGAATCACTTTCAATCATTCGTTGAAGGTGCGCAGATGGAAACCTTAGGCAATTTGCTCTCATTCGTGCGCAGCGCCGAGGCGGGAAGCTTCTCTGCCGCCGCGCGGCGCCTGGGCCTGACTCCCGCGGCGGTCAGCCGCAATGTCGCGCAACTGGAGGCCAACCTCGGCGTACGCTTGTTTCAGCGCAGCACGCGCAAACTCACGCTGACCGAAGCGGGAGAACGCTTTCTGGCCAACGTCGGTTCGGGGCTGGAAAGTGTTCAAGCGGCGATTGCCGATGTGGCCGGCAATGCCGGAGAGCCTTCAGGGCTTTTGCGTCTGAGCGCAGCACCCGGTTTCGCCAGGGATTTTCTGTTGCCGCTGATGCCCGAGTTTCTCAAGCAATACCCCGCCGTGACCCCTGAATGGCACGTCGACAATCGCCAGGTCGATCTCATCGCGGACGGGTTTGATGCGGCTATTGGCGGCGGCATCGAACTCGCGCAAGGTGTGGTCGCCAGAGCCATCGCCCCGGCGCATCTGATTCTGGTGGCATCGAAGGAATACCTCTCGGCACACAAGCGCACCCGGCACATCGAAGAGCTGGCGACGCTGGATCATCTGGCCATGCGCTCGGTGCAGACCGGCAAGGTGCGCAACTGGATGCTGCAAGGCTCCGACGGGCAACGGGCACCACTGGAGTTGGCGCCGCGCCTGTTGGTCAACGATCCGCAAGCGCTGTGTCAGTGCGCGCGCTTGGGATTGGGGGTTGCGCTGTTGGCGGTTCCAGACGTGCTGCCGTATCTGCAGGACGGCACGCTGGAGAGGGTTTTGCCGGGTTGGCATGTCGATGCGGGGCAGATCTATTTGTACTTTTCCAGCCAGAAACTGTTACCGGCCAAAACCCGGGCTTTTGTTGATTTTCTGGTCGGTCAGGCTCGAGAGGATGGGTGGGCCGCTCTTTTCGATGCTCGGGCTTAAAAGGCAAGTTATACGACCTCTAAAACTCAACCACCATCACGCCCAAGCGTTTATTCAAGCCTTTCGAGCTTGCCGCGTCTGCTCGATTACGGTACAAATCGGGCAGTTGTACGACAACATAATAAAAACCTGAGCCACCCCGAGTGGCTATCATTTTTGAGATCTGCCATGTCCCGTCCTGAGTTTGCGCCAACCGTCCCCCCGCCCTTCCCCCGTTATCTCGCCGTGATCATTCTGTTGTGCATGGGTTGTGCCTTCGCCGGCAACCACGTCGCGGCACGGGTGGCTTTTGATGACGGCGCGGGTGTGCTGCTGGCAATTCTGATGCGCTCGGGCGGGACCTTGCTGGTGCTGGCCATTCTCGTCCTGTGGCAGCGGCAAAGCCTGCGCCTGCCGACGGGCGCCTGGCGTTGGCAACTGTTGTTGGGACTGCTGATTACTGCGCAGAGTCTGTGTCTGTATTCCGCCGTAGCACGGGTCCCGGTCGCTTTGGCGCTGCTGGTGGCCAACGTGTTTCCGATCCTGCTGGCCTTGCTGACCTGGGCGCTGGGCGGCCCACGACCAAGCGCGCGCACCGCGATGTTGATGGGCTTGATTCTCGTCGGGCTGGTGTTCGTGCTGGACGTTCCCGGACGTCTGTCAGACAGCGCCAGCGTCGGCCCGGAATGGCTACTGGGCGTCGCACTCGCCTTCTGCGCCGCGAGCGTATTCGCCTGCGCGCTGTGGATCACCGACCACAAACTGTCGCAAGTGCGCGGCTCGGTGCGCAGCCTGCTGACCATCTTCATCGTGTTCAGCAGCGTCAACCTGGCCGGCCTGACCGGCGCCATCCCCGGCGGACTCAACCTCCCCGCCACCTCAACCGGCTGGCTCGCCCTTGCCACGCTTGTCGTGCTCTATGGGACCGGCTTCATTGTGTTGTTCATCTCCGTGCCCAGGCTGGACATGCCACGCAACGCCCCGGTGATGAACATTGAGCCATTGGCGACGTTGTTGATGGGCTGGATTGTGCTGGATCAGATGCTCAGCAGAGGGCAGATCGTGGGCGGAGTGATTGTGGTGAGCGGGATTGTGTTGCTGACGTATCGCAAAGCGCCGGTGAAGGTTGGGGTGAAGGCTGAGGTTTGAGGGGGTGTGGTGGCGGGACTCTTGGTTGGCGAGTCCTGCTTATCGCCCCCGGCTCGATACCGGATCAGCAGAATTGCAGGCTCTCGAGTTCTAACTGGGCATAGCTTCCTATTTCACCCTTGTAGAGATAAATCGCAGTTGCCTCCAGCTCCGTTCGTAAGAATTCCGCCAGCGTTCTGAGTCTGGTGCTTTTGGCCATGGCAGGGCGTACAACTGTCGCGCTACCGGGTTGGTCATCGTAAGTTCTGACGAGAAACTGATCGACACCATCCAGAATCAGGTAATCGAACCCTCGATACTCATAGCCTGCGTCGTAGTCGACATCATCGAAACGGTCGGCCTTTCCTATTCTCAAGACGCCGCCCCTAATCCAACTCAAAGAAGTGAAACGGTCTAGCAGTTGAAAAGTGGACGGCGCTCCATCCACGTCATTTACCAACTACCGTACGGGATGCCGAACTTATCAATGTAACGCTTGGCCTTCTCACTCACGGGATAGGCATAGCGCCCGCCATGCTTGCCCTGCTCCGGGCCGAGAGGTTCGAGTTCGCCTTGAGCATGGGAGACTTTTATCGGGCGGTGGCAGGAGTCCCTGACCCACGCTTGAAGCACTCCCCCCGGGGCGAGCCCCACAAGCAGCGTTGCGGAGTAACGTGCGGTTCTTTCGGGAGTCTTCGGGCACCGCTGATGTGTGGACTGCACCATCAGTTGCCTCGCTTCTTCTGGAATCTCTATGAAGCCTTTATAGGTTTTCTGCTCCGATATCGACTGCCAACGGACAAAAATCATTCGAGGAAGGTCAGCACCGGTAACCAAAACTCCAGAACCACCGACTGTTCCCCAACCACGGGCAGACTCCGTCCCATCTTCTGGTTCGCCTCCGGGAGCGGATTTTCCACCGACTCTGAAAAACATTCTGTTATTGATATCCAGCACCGAGCTGTCCTCAACCCAGATCTTCATGTAATTCGGCTCAACGAATCCTATTTGCCACCAAGGAGACTTGGGGTCATTTTCTCCACTTTCGAAACCTCCTTTCTGGCAGCCCATTAACAATAAGGCGACAAGCAGAGCGATTACAGACTTCATTACCAGAGTTTCCAATCAGCTACGTGAGGATGTTGTACACGGATCGCGTCTTCCGTCGGGGCGTTGATGTAAACAGCATCAATACCGCTCCCGTCTCTTCTTCCAAGGGGATGATTCCAGTTTGCAGAGGTATGAATGTACTTCAGCTTGAGCAAAGCCTCTTCTTCTGCAGTTGTTCTGTAGTTTCCGGTGAGAAATCGGTCACAAAGAGGCTGCAGCTCTGCCGGCACGGAGTATTCGTCATCTTCCGGTATATCAATGAATTGAACACCCTTTTCTTTTGCCAGCTGATACATGACTCTTAAATAAACTCTCGAAAGTTTTCCACTCACCGGACGTTTCAATTGTAGAGCGGCATATACGCGCTTCTGCCCCGGTGAAAGCCTGTCTTGATGCTCCTGCGGAATTTTGAAGGAAGCCGGGGTGACAATATCCAGCAGATGCGCAGGCCATCCTTTAGCAAGCCACTCGCTTTTTACGCGCGCGGCGTCGTGATAAATCGACGTCGTTGAAACGTCTACGTACCGAGGTACATCGAGAGTTTGCATCGGACTGACAAGCACGCGTTCCTCTACTTCATCAAGATAGCTGCCGCCAATATCCGAATGAACCCCGGGAAGAGTGTACTCAGGGTGCGCGGGCTTCACTCGGCTGAGCGCAAAATTAGCGCGACACTCATCACGCGCTACGAGATGTACGACATCCGTGAAGTATTGACGGTCCAGGTAAAGCCTCACACCGGGAGCTATAGGACTTTTCACCCGGCCAAGATTGGTGAAGCCGGCAATTGAGGGCACCGTGTCAAAGAGCCCGATGAATCCCATTTTGATGCCGTTTCCGTATTTATTATCAAAGGTGCGACTGAAATCTGCGGCGTTCCGGTTTAGGAGATCTCCTAAAGCTCCTTGCTTACCCCGCACCACTTCATTTGCGAAGTGCCGTGCAGCAGCAGCCCCACGACTGAAGCCAAATGTATCGAACGTCAGGGACGCAATTTCACTGTCGGGGTTCTCTTGCAGTGCCTCTTCGATAGCTTGTTTTATCTGCGTGAAGGACGCTTGTACGCGACTCGTAACACCAGTCTCACCTCGCCCCGTTCCAGCACCTACAGCGCTATCCATCTGATTGCTTTCAGTGCCTATACCTTCGACATATATTGGGCTTGAGACGTACTTAAGAAAGCCATCACCTTCGGCTTTCTGGGTCTTTTTATACAGAGAAAACAATTTTTTTATATTCGTAGGCCCGGCGCCATAACTACTATCCGGGTCACTCATATAAGGCATGCAGCTAGCTGGTATATCTTCCGGCGCAATCGGATGCTGAGCACCGCACAACAACCCCGCAGCAGAGTTGTTCGCATTGTTGCCTGTGCCATCAAAGAAAACCCCGATCCTCAACGCAATGCCTATTTTCTCAGGCTCGCGCGCGGGCTCTTTCCCGTGTTTCTCATACTCGGCCCAATGCTGGGCGTGCAGGTCGACGGGTTTGGCTTGTTCGTAGCGGTAGTTTTTCGGCGGGTTTGGAACGTAGCCACTCAATCCTTGATTCCTTGTTCTGATCCTTGAAGAACGGCCCGAAGGGTGACAGTGGAGGCCGGGTGGTGCAAGCCGTGGCCGTGTGCCAGCCATGGCGCGCCCGGGGATTGCGACGAGGTTTTGCGCTCGTCGCATTGCGGGTTATGTGGCTATTTCGACTTTATCCAACGCCTGATTTACCGCGATTTCGCCAAGCATGACGACCTGGGCGATGCCTAGCAGGGTTTTGCGGCGCGGGTTGTCGAGCAGCGCGGCGAAGTCGTAGAGCATGGTGGTGGCCGAGCCGAGGGATTCGCTGGCGTTGGCCAGCAGGGACTCGGTGTCGTATTTCGGGTTGGCGAGGAACATCTGTTCCGGAGTGTTGGTGCTGGCCAGGATTTCGGCGGGGCCGAGGTAGTGATCGAGGGCGCGTTCGGCGGCTTCGTGAAGCTTTTTCGAGCTGCTGGATTCGTAGGGCGATGCGGGGTCGGTGGTTGGGGGATTGGGTGTGACTTTGAACATGGTGAAACTCCTAGTTAGCTAAAAGGAGCCTTCACATTCGCTACCAAACGAAGGTGGCGGCCATACGCGGGTTGGTAGACCGGTAACTAGGAACCGGCACACCCGAAGGTGTCCTGCGCATGGCCACCATTGAGCAGCGACCTGAAGCAGGTCTGCGAACGGTGCGCGATGCGACTAGTTATGGCGGGCTACCAAACCCGATCACTGTTTTTCAGCGACCGACAGACGATAGAACCCGCGACCTAGACGCACAAGCCGGCGGATTCTGGCGTAGTCGTAGGGAATGACGCAAGGCGTTGTAGCCGTTTGCTTAAGGCTGGAGTTACTGTTTAAACGGGCTGAGGGTTTTCTGTTTATGTGGCTGTGAATGTGCTGCCGTCATCGCGAGCAGGCTCACTCCTACAAGGGGATTGTGCTGAGGTTACCGGCGATCCTTGCCTGTCATGATCCTGAAATTTCCCGTCTGACCTGAAGAGCAATTACAGCGAAACCTTTACCAGTGCCGCGCTGGGAAACTGCATGGTTCTGAATTGAAGTTACATCTTCCCATCGCTCGCCAGCTTTCACACATCGGTGACCACTGTCGGTGTCAATTTCGAAGGCTATGAACCGTTCTGCTTGGTTCAGGATCAAGCCATACAGCCGTGGCATGCCGGGGAAATCGACTTCCAGTTCAAGTACCACGCTGCCCGCCCAGTCGATGCCCTGGCTTTCGCCATAACCAACCAAGGCAACGGGAAGACCGGCGTTACGCCAGAATTTTGCAGTTGTCATCAGGCGATGGGCAGTCACAGCATTCTGTTCCTGCACATTCAACTGTCGCTTCTTAAGCAGCCGGTCAATCTCCATTTTGCTCCTCGGTCGTGTGCCGCTAGTTGTCCCTGGTACTTCAAAGCCTCAATCAAAAACCCGAGCGCTCGACGAAAGGTCGGGATGCATGAAGATTTCCTTATCGGTTTAAACGATCAATCGGGGTGGCATCAACCCTGCGTTACGAGCGTCAACTTCGGCCAGATCTCGAGCCATCTCTTCGACTGCACGCGCTCCAGAAACACCGCGTTTTTATCACTTTCAAATCGGGCGGTTGGCCGCACTTTCAGCGCAAACAAATCCTCCAGCCCCAACGGCGCCGAAACCTCTATCGCACCATGCCGATCAAGCCTGACACCTACTGCCGTAGCAGTTTCCGGCCAGAAAGTAATTGCATCCGCAGCCGCTCCATAAGGCGCATCGGCGTTTCGCTGGTGCATGCGTGCCTGGTTTTTCACCGACCAGTTCAAGCCACTGCACAGTGCTGCAAGCTCGACCTCCAAGGCCAGGTCTGTTTGCGCACTGGCACATGCTGTGTCAAACCATACGACATCAATGTCCTCGGGCAACGGCGAAGGTTGGCGCTGATGCAGATGATCCCAAACCAGGCTGCGCACAAAACCTGCGGCAACCCAGCAGTCCGGCAAGTTTAGATCCCTGACTATTCGCAAGATGTGCATGCGGACGGGATCTTCAGCAATCAGATCCCGCAGTTGCGCTTCCAGATTCATTTATTTCAATCCAATGACCATGGTTGCGAGAGCCTATCAGTGGTCTCTGTAAGCGCTCGGTGCCTTGTGCTGAATGACGAGTGCAGGCGAACTTTGCAGGATAGGGCCAACTGCCGCCCACTGCTCAAACCTTGAACTCTTCCTTGAGCAAATCGGCAAACTTGTCTTTTGCGCGATGAGATTCAACGTGCCTGTTCCAGATAAAATAATTCTGCACAGGCTTTAAGTCATTGAAGAAGAATCCTTGAATACCGCCGAGCTGGCGGAACTGCTCAAACATGCCTCTCGGCACCAACGATATCCCGGCGCCTGAACTTACGCAGCCAAGGATGGTGCCATAACTGGCTATGCTTGTTATCGGGTTGAAAACTTTGTACCGCTCCAGCCAGGTTAACAAAGCCTTTCTGTAGGGACATCCTTCAGGCCACATGAATAAATCCACACCGCGCAGGTCCTCTGGCTGGTTTATCACCCCCGCGGACGGCGAGGCAATCACCACTAGATCCTCTTCATAGATCTCCAGACTCTCGATGTCCGGATGTTCTGGCCTGACGGCAATTATTGCCCCGTCCAACGTGTAGTTGACCACTTCTGCGGATAATTGTGACCAATCGCCAGTGCTGAATTGCATTTGTACAGCCGGATAAAGTTGATGAAACCTGGATAGCACTTTGGGTAACCGGCCGGTAGCGGATGATTCTATGGCACCAATCCTGAGTTCTCCCGAAGGAGCTGACGACGGATCAAGCGCTCGTTGCGATTCTTCGCACAAAGACAGGATTTTGTTGGTATAGCCGAGAAAAAGCCGACCTGAAGGGCTGATGATCAATCCTCTGCCTTTCCTAATAAACAGGTCAACTCCAAGCTCACGTTCCAAAAGCTTGAGGCGGTTGGTGATGTTGGACGGCACGCAGTGCAATCGCTCCGAGGCACGGACGATACTGCCCAGATCGGCTACTGCCTTGAACATGACCAGTTGCGAAAACTCCATGTAAACGCTCATTAAAAATGAATGATTGGGTCAGTATAAGTCACTTGTCGCAGGTCAACAAATCGGGCTAATTTCGCCGCTGCAAGGCAAGAAAGTGCGTTAAAACCAAACATTTCATAGGTCTTTAGGGAGAAGGACACATCATGAGCTCAGCATCGCCACAGAGTCGTTTGGAACCGCTTGAACATAAATCCATGCAAGAATTTGGCGAGACATTTATCCAGGCCCTGCCCAAGCACATACGTAACTTGAAAATTCCCGGACGTACCCTAGAAGAAAACCAACGGCGTCAACCGTTGCTGGCCTGCGTCGGCAACGTTGCTGAGATACAGGACGCCATGCTTGAGGTACTCAATCATTCCATCACGCAAGACGCGCAACTGGCGGCTGAAAGCGCATTCAGGGCGTTCCTCGAAAAGCCAGTAATAGACTCGTCGGTATTGAGCTTTTTCAATGGGTGGAATGAAACCCATAAAACCACCAGCCTTGTCTCGGCAAAAATCATCATGCGCCTGTCGGCGGATGCGATATCGGTATCTGCCGACAGACGTGAGGGTTACCACAATGTCATGGCGCATATGCATGAAGTGGCGAAAGATGATTTCGGTCTTGGACATCAGGGCCATGACGGAATGTACAACTACATGACTGCAGCTTTTGGTGCGTCAGCCTGGGTTGAAGAACAATTCAAAATTGCTGAATGCAATGACTTCGCGGACTTCCTATACAACACCGGGGTCGCCAAGCATAAAACGGCACTAAACTCGCAGGAACACAAATCTTCAATTATGGATGCGATGATGGTTTCAATCTCATCTGAACTCTGGAACGGTCGTGAATACAATTTCATCGCTCAATATATTGAAGCAAAGCTCCTCGCGGCCAATCCGTTCTTGAGGACAAACACGCAAAACCTGCGTAACGCCAAAGGCTACGTAATGGGGCACTCCGGAGAAGTTGAGAACAAACACGGATTGCATGCCTTGGCGGCCGCGCAAGCTTACGGTCAGACGGTAGGTCTGGAATTCAAGCCTGCGCGACTGAAGGGCATCATGCTCAATTACAATGAAAGAGTCGGCAATGCATTCTCCGCCATGCATCGGATTATGACCTCTTGATCTCTGTTGATTAACGAAGCATGCCGATGAACTCTCATAATGTGAGCTTGGAGAATGATCGGCATGTTTTGACGATATTTAAACCAAACCACGAGCGACTCATGAACCTTCCGGCCAAATGACGTTCCGCAGGGATCTATCGCATGGATGTTGAACACGCTGTTCTTGCATTGGGTTTCTTCGCGTTTTGTGGTGGCCTGATAGACGCTGCGGTCGGTGGCGGAGGCCTGGTACAGGTGCCGGCACTTCTACATGCCCTACCCCAGTACAGCCTTGCCACCATTTTCGGCACCAACAAACTGGCCGTTCTGGCAGGCAATATTTCATCAATATCGGGTTACCTGAAGCGCATAAAAATCCGCTGGAATTTAATGCTTCCGACCATGCTCGCCGCTTTTTTATTTTCTTTTCTCGGAGCTTTCTCAGTATCCCTTGTCCCTAAAAGATTGATGGAGATCGTTGTCTTTTTCATATTGATAGTCATGGCTATCTACACGTTTATGGAAAAAAAACTTGGTTTGGCAGGCAAAGACCGCCACTTCGGAACGAAAGACATTTGCCTTGGAGTTTTCTTCGGCAGCCTGATCGGTTTCTACGATGGTGTCTTCGGCCCGGGCAGTGGCAGCCTGCTGCTGTTTATCTTCGTCAAGGTCTTTGGCTTTGATTTCCTCAATGCATCAGCCTCTGCAAAACTGGTTAATCTGGGGACGTTCAGCGCTGCGCTCATATTTTTTATCCCCTCCGGTAATGTCTTGTGGGCGATTGGCGGCATAGTTGCTTTATGCAATATGGCCGGTGCACTGACCGGTGTCTTCTTGGCATTACGGTATGGGAGCAGTTTCATCAGAGTTTTTTTCCTGATTCTGCTCGTATTCCTGATCGGCAGAATGGGGGTCAACATTTTTTCGTAGACTCTGGTCACGTCATACCATCCGCCGCGAATCGCGCCGCACCGCCTGCGGCGGCACGCCAAACCCGCGCATGAACACCTCGCGCATGTGCCGGCGGTCACGAAACCCGGTTTCCCTGGCGACTACATCCAGACTGTGACTGCTCTGCTCGATCAGCAACCGCGCCGCTTCCAGCCTTAGGCTCTCTATCGCCTTGGCTGGTGACTGGCCGGTTTCGGCGGTGAACACGCGGGTGAATTGCCGCGGACTCAGGTGCACCACTTCGGCCAGTTCTTCGACACTCAGCGGGCGATTGAGGTGCTTGCGCGCGTAATCCAGCGCACTCTGAATGCGGTCGGATTTGGGTGACAGCGACAGCAATTCCGAATGCTGCGACTGGCCTCCGGACCTACGCTGATGCATCACCAGTCGATGGGCGACCGAGCGGGCGATTTCGCTGCCCAGATCCTTCTCGACCATACCCAGCGCCATGTCGACACCAGCGGTCATGCCCGCCGATGTCCACACCGGACCGTCGATGATGAAGATGCGGTCGTCCTCGACATTCACCGACGGATGCATCCTGCGCAGCGCCGGGGCGAACGCCCAGTGCGTGGCCACGCGGCGATTATCCAGTACACCGGCCTGCGCCAGTACGAACGAGCCGGTGCAGATGCCGGCCACGCGGCGTGCGCCGTCGGCGAGCCCGCGCACGCTGTGCAGCACGTCAGCATCGGGCAGAGTCAGCGGTGTCAGCGTTCCCGCCACCAGCCAACTGTCGGCCAGCCCCGCTTGCGTCAGCGGCAACGTATCGACGTGCAAGCCCAGCGAGGAGCTGACGATGCCGCCGGCCTGGGAAAAGTTCTGCACCTTGTACACGGCTTTGCCCGTGACGATGTTGGCGAACTCGAACACCGACTGGGTCGCCAGCGCCATGACTTGAAAACCTTCCGTGAGTAGATAGCCGACTCGATGCATGGTCGCGCTCCGTTTGTTGAATGTCCTGAAACACTACCACATACGTCATTCAGGTCGGAGCAGGTTTTCTCCATCATGGCTCACATACCAATCAATCCACTCGCGGGACGCAGCTCATGAAACTTGAAGCCAACACGATCTTCATCACCGGCGGCACTTCCGGCATCGGCCGCGCACTGGCCGAGGCCCTGCATCAGCGCGGCAACAAGGTCATCATCGCTGGTCGTCGCCAAGCCCTGCTGGCAGAGATTGCCCAGGCGAATCCGGGCATCGACACCGTGCAGCTGGACATCAACGATGCGCAGCAGATCAAGGACGTCGCCGCCGAAGTCATCCGCCGCCATCCGTCGTTGAACGTGATCATCAACAACGCCGGGATCATGCCCTTCGACAACGCGGGTTCCGGCGACTACAACGATGAACAGGCCGTCGGTCTGTTGCAGACCAACCTGCTCGGCCCAGTGCGCGTCAGCGCGGCGTTCGTCGAACACCTCAAGCGCCAGCCCGAGGCCTACATCATCAACAACAGCTCGGTGCTGGCCTACCTGCCGCTGGCGACCACGGCGCTGTATTCGGCGACCAAAGCGGCGATCCATTCCTACTCGCTGTCGCAGCGTTTCATGCTGCGCGACACCAGCGTCAAGGTCCTGGAAATCGCGCCACCTTGGGTTGATACCGACCTGATTCACAAGAGCGGCGACGAGCGCGCCATGCCGCTGGGCGAGTTCATCGAGGAAACCCTGATCAAGCTGGAAACCGCCACTACCGAAGTGCTGGTTGACCGAGTCTTGCCGCTGCGAGCCAACCAGGGCGCGAACGAGCACGGGTTGATCGAGCAGTTCAACCTGTCGCTGCTGGAAAATCCTATTCCGGTGGCTTGATTAAAGCGCCGAATACTTCCGACCACTTGGGTTTGTGATCCAAGTGGTTTTTGTTGGGACAAGGTTCAAGGCTCATCGGTGACCATCCTTCGGTTGCTGTATACCCTTTCTGCATCAAGCAAATCTGTGCAGAGGAAAGGGTGTTGGCATATCTGGATTGGGTGCAATGGCCGGCGATGCTGGTCACCGTTCTGGCCGCGTGGCTGATCGGTTCGCAACGACCGCAACGGCGCAAGAGCGGCTTCGTTTGTTTCAGTCTGAGCAATTTGCTGTGGGTGATCTGGGGCGTCCATGCCGGGGCTTACGCGCTGATCGTTCTGCAGCTCTGCCTGTTCCTGATGAACCTGCGCGGCTTCATGAAGAACCGCGTTTTAGAGCGCTGAGTGACGCTGATCATCCGGCCAGAAAATCCTTTGAATTTTTCTTGTCGGACAAAATCATTTACGTATGAGCGTAAGGAGGAACTCATGCGTAGCACCGATATTTTCGTCATCGAATACAAACATCACGACCAGCCAAAATCATTCGTCATCCGCGCCAAGAGTATGCGCAACGCCGACGCTTGGCATTGGGCGAGCTGTGACGCCGGTATTGCGCCGATTCCGAAACCGGGTAAACCACCGTTGAAAGTGGTTTCCAAACCCCAGGCCGAGCGCTATGGGATCACCGACGTGAAATGGCGCGAGACGGCAGCGCTGGACTGGACGGAGGCTTAGGCAAGTCGGGTCGCCTGGCTGAGCTTGCACGTCAGCCAGGCGCTCCAGAACAAACTGCTGAAAAACCGTGTTGCATCGCCGAATCCGGCACCATGTAACAAGGCCTGCACCGCCGCCTCCGAGTGCGGCGGATCAGCGCCCTGCAAAATCTTCCCGAGTTTCGCCTGCACCTCGTCAGCGGTTGCGCCCTGCTGTCGCCAGCGCTGGCTCCAGGCTTGCAGCAGCAACGGCTGACTGGCGTAAGCGTAATGATTGCCGGCCACGATCAATGGCGCGCCGGGTTTGAGGCGGGCCTGAATGGAGCGCAGTATTTGTTGCTTGGCCTCGTCACCGCCCAGGTGGTGGAGTACACCGATCAGGGTGGCGGCGTCGAAAGATGCGTCGGCCGGCAAGTCTTCGACATGACCGAGGTGCACATGGGTTCTGTTCAGCAGATCATTGGCGCGCAGATGTTCGGTCGCAGCATCAAGCATCGGCCCGGAAGGATCGACCGCAGTGAAGTGCCAATCCGGCTCCAGCGCGGCCATGGCGATGATTTCCTGCGCGGTGCCCCCCGCGCCCACCACCAGCACGTTTGCCCGACGCGACTGCCCAAGGCTGGCGGCGAGCATGCAGGCGGACAGGTCGTGACAGGCATCGTAGCCAGCCAGGGCAATGCGGCTTTGCCGGGCATATTCATTGGCGCGGGAGGTGTCGAATTTGCCGGCGGCGTCAGTGGCGGGTTGGGTCATGGCGATTCTCCTTGTCTTTGCGACACGCTACGCGGTGAGCGTGGAGAAGAAAAATCCAATGATTTCATGGGGGGCATTCCGCTGGGGAATGTGTGGCTGTCATCCCAGCGAAGTAAAAGTGATGCAGAGCGTCAGCGGATGCGTCCCCACGCAGGAGCGTGGGAACGATCCATAACAACTAAGACCAGAACCCTTTATGCGGTTCAGCCGCCTCTGCCTCCAGCATCGGCCCGAAGACACTGACCGTGCGCTGCCCTCTGGCAAACACTTCGCGACACGGCAACGAGAACGTCGGGTTCTCCGGATGATCGCCGGTCAGCCCGAGCAAAGCATGTTCCGACAACGCATACACCACTCGCCCGACACCGGTCCAATACACCGCGCCCGCGCACATGCAGCAAGGTTCGGCGCTGGTGTACAGCGTGCACGCCTCCAGCTCCGTGGGTGACAACCGCTTCGCCGCCGCAGCGACCGCGACCAGTTCGGCGTGCTGGGTGGGATCACCTTCCGGCGGCATCGAATTGTTGCCCGCTTCGGCAATGACCTTGCCGTCGCGGTCCGCCACCAGCGCCGCAAACGGGTGCCGGCCACGTTGTTTCGACGCCTGCGACAGGGCGATGGTCTGGCGCAGCAATGCCAGGTCCAGATCGCTGACGCCGGCCGGGACAAGCTGAGTGCATTGATTCATGGGTAACTCCTGGGCAGTGGGAAAAGACAAAGGTCAGTCAGCCAGTTCGGCCGCGGATGCGCCGACGGCGTCGGTCGATGGTTTTTGTTTGTTGAGCAGTACATTGAGCAGAATGGCGGTGATCGCACCGAGAAAAATCCCGCTATCGAGCACCAGTTTCAGCGTCGGGCCGACATGTTCGAACAGGGCCGGAAACGACATTGGCAGGACGCCGACGCTGACCGACACCGCAACAATGATGGCGTTGCGTGTGCCTTCGAACTGCACCCGTGACAATTCCTGAATGCCCGCCACCGTGGTCATGCCGAACATGACGATCGCGCAGCCGCCCAGCACCGGCGTCGGCACCGCCGCAATCAGCGCGCCGAGCTTGGGGAACAAGCCCATCAACACCATGATTGCGCCAGCGGCGGCGACGACGAAGCGGCTCTTGATGCTCGAAAGCGCAATCAGGCCGGTGTTTTGCGTGAAGGCGTTGTAGGGAAAACTGTTGAACACACCACCGAGCATGGTCGACAAGCCGTCGGCGCGGAACGCGTTGCCGAGGGTCTGCTGCGTAGTCGGTTTGCCGACCAGTTTGCCGATGGCCAGGCAGTTGCCAGTGGTCTCGGCCATGATCACCAGCATCGCCAGGGTCATGATCAGAATCGGTACCAGAGAAAATTCCGGCGCACCGAACGCCATTGGCGCGCTCAACTCGAACCACGCCGCCTCGCTGACCCGATTGAAGTGCGTCATGCCGCAGGCGGCAGCGATCAGGCTGCCGACAAACAAACCGATGAGCACGCTGAGGTTACCGATGAAGCCGCTGAATTTCGCATAAATCACCAGCGTCACACTGACCGTGGCCAGGCCCAGCAGCAGATTGGCCGGACGACCGAAGTCAGGCGAATCGGGATTGCCACCGCCCAGCCAGATCGCCGCCGCCGGCATCAGTGAAATACCGATGATGGTGATCAGGCTGCCAATCACCACGGGCGGAAAGAATCGCAGCAAGCGGCTGAACACAGGCGCCAGTGCGATGGTCAGGAAGCCGGCGGCGATCACCGCCCCGAAGATCTGGCTGAGGCCGAACTCCTTGCCGATCATGATCATCGGCGCCAGCGCAATGAACGAGCAGCCCTGAATCAACGGTAAACGCGCGCCGAACTTCCAGAAGCCGAGGGTCTGAATCAGCGTCGCCACACCGGACGTCAGCAGGTTGGCGTTGATCAGTAAAACCACCTGAGCCGACGTCAGCCCCATCGCACTGCCGAGAATCAGCGGCACCGCCACCGCTCCCGCATACATCACCAGAACATGCTGCAGACCGAAGGTGACCAGCTGCCGCAGGGGCAACACCTCATCGACCGGGTGAACGCGTTGTGTAGTCATGGCACAAGCTCCTGAAGGGGCAGCGTTGGGTGTAATCGCGGGCGCTCAGGGACAGACGCACAAACAGAATCGGCCCCGGCGTTCGAAGACGCGGGGTCATCCTTGAATGTTTTTAACGATGAAACAAATTGGCAACCATCGCTTTTTTCGATGGCAAAGACGCGGCACAATCGCCGTCTCGCTCAACCTCGGAGTACACCGCGTGCGCTTCTCACTCGATCAGTTGCTGATGTTCGTCCAGGTGGTGAAAAGCGGCTCGTTCTCCGCCGCCGGGCGCAAGTTAGGCAAGACGCAGTCGACCATCAGCGCAGCGATCGCCAATCTGGAAACCGACCTTGGCGTCGAGTTGTTCGACCGCCGCAATCGCAGCCCTGCCCTCACCGCCAGCGGGCATAAATTGCTGGTGCAGGCAGAGGCGGTGCTGGAGCGCTGCATGACCTTCGAGGCCCACGCCGATTGCCTTTCCGATAGCGTCGAACCGAGCCTGACTCTGGCGATTGAAACGCCGTACGGCCCGATCATGCCGGTGCTGCAAGCGTTCGAGCAGGCCTTCCCGTTTGTCGATCTGATCATTCGCCACCCGGTCAACGGCGATGTCAGCGAACTGGTCAGCAGTGGCGAGGCGGTGTTGGGCGTGGCGTTTTCGCAGCCGGGCTATCCTCGGGAACTGGCGTTCCAGCAACTGGGCAAACTGATCATGCTGCACGTCTGCCATCCCGATCATCCGCTGGCGAAACTGGACAACGTCACGTTCGACGATTTGCACGTGCATCGGCGCCTGGCGTTCAGTGCGCACGCCAGCAAACTGCCGAGCAGTGAATACCTGCGCTCGACGCAACTGTGGCAAGCGGAAAGCTATCTGGCCCTGCTGGAAATGGTCCGCGCCGGCCTCGGTTGGGCGACTCTGCCGCGCCAGCTGATCCAGCGTGAACTGGGTAATGGCGAACTGGTCGAGTTGCAGCTGTCGGCGTACCCGCATACCGACTGGCAAATCGGCGTCGATCTATTGTGGGCGCGCCAACGGGCCTTGGGCACGGCCGAGCGCTGGCTGAAGGAGAAGCTGCAGGCCAACAAGGTTTATGAACGCGATCGCAACGGCCAGACCACTACGCTGTGATCATTTGGCAAACACCTGACTCATGTCTTTGAACGCCTTGAATTCCAGCGCATTTCCGCAGGGATCGAGTAGAAACATGGTCGCCTGTTCGCCGACCTGACCCTTGAATCGAATGTAGGGCTCGATCAAGAATTGCGTGCCGAATGACTTCAGTCGCTCGGCCAGTGCCTCCCATTGCTCCCACTGCAAAATGATGCCGAAGTGCGGGACCGGTACGTCGTGACCGTCTACCGGGTTGCTATTAACGCTTTGCTGGGCAGCCGTTTTCGGCTGTTCGTGGATGACCAATTGGTGGCCGTAGAAGTTGAAATCGACCCATTGCGCGCTGGACCGCCCCTCCTCCAGGCCGAACACTTCACCGTAAAAACGCCGGCAAGCGGCAAGATCGTAGACCGGGATGGCGAGGTGGAAAGGTGAAAGGCTCATCAGGCACTCCGGTAATCGCGTTGCTGGAAATATGGCAACGGCGCACCGCTGCTGATCGAGGATCGAAAACAGCCTAGATCAAAAACCCGGCGGATGCCGACTCGACTTTTCATGCCATGGCGATAGCGCGGCTGTGAATACACGCCACGGCTATCTGCCCGGCTTCATTGCCGGCGCGTCACCACTTTTCGGTGACAGTCCGCCGGGGCCAGTACCGCGCCCGCTCTGGAGCGCACGACGATTGTCTCAACGGGCTCGGCCCGTGCGTTGTCGAGCAGAATCGAATGCTCCTCGTCTTCCGCAAACAGAAAGCGCTCGCCCCACTGCCGCAGGCTGACGACGATGGGGAACACCGCGCGGCCCATGTCGGTGAGCACGTATTCCTTGTAGGCGCTGCCATCGGACGCGGGCTGAATCTGCAACACGCCGAGCTCGACGAGCATTTTCAGTTTGACCGTGAGGATGTTCTTGGCCAGGCCCAGACGTTTCTGGAATTCGCTGAACCGGCGCACGTCATCGAACGCATCGCGAATGATCATCAAGGCCCAGCGATCACCAATGGCTTCGAGGGTTCGGGCCACCGGGCATTCGCTCTGTGCCAATGTTTGTTGTCGGGCCATGTGATTCCTGATGGATCGGCTATTGAATGTGGTTGCATTTAACAACCCGAATGAATAAAGATCAACGTATCGGTTTCAATTCAAAACCACACTAAGAGGAAGCAAGGATGCCCTGCCAGACGCAAACCCTGGTTAATGCGCAAGCCGCAACTGACAGCGCAACGACCGGGCTGAGTCGTATGCAGACTTTTCTTTTTGCAATCACCTGCGCCATGGCGGTGGCCAATGTTTACTTCGCACAGCCATTGCTGGAATCGATGGCCGCCAGCCTCGGGGTTTCACCTGGGGCGATCGGCGTTGTGGTCACGGCCACGCAAGCCGGGTATGCGGTCGGGCTGCTGTTCATTGTGCCGCTGGGTGATCTGCTCGATCGAAAGAAACTCATCGTCAGTCAACTGCTGTTGTCTGCAACGGCGCTGTGTGCCGTGGGCCTGTCCGAGAGCTGGGGAGTGTTGCTCGGCGCCATGATGCTGGTGGGATTGCTGGCGGTGGTGGTGCAAGTGGTGGTCGCCTGTACCGCCAGCCTCGCAAACCCGGAGCAGCGCGGCGCCGCTGTGGGCACCGTCACCAGTGGCGTGGTGCTGGGCATTTTGCTGGCGCGTTTCGTTTCCGGCGTAGTAGCTGATCTGGCCGGTTGGCGCGGCGTGTATTTTGTCTCGGCAGTCATGATGATCGGCTTGGCCCTGCTGTTATGGCGCACCCTGCCCGCCTCGGCAAAACCGCCCGCACAGGGCAGTTACTGGCGACTGCTGCGCTCGGTATTGGAATTGTTTTTGACTGAGCGGGTACTGCGCGTCCGCGGCATCTTCGCCCTGCTGATTTTCGCCGCCTTCAGTGTGCTGTGGACATCGATGGTGCTGCCGCTCAGCGCGCCGCCATTGTCGTTGTCCCACACGCAGATCGGCCTGTTTGGTCTGGCCGGAGTGGCGGGCGCGCTCGCCGCCGCTCGGGCTGGGCGCCTGGCCGACTTAGGCTTGGGCAATCGCACCACCGGCATCGCCCTGGCGCTGCTGACGCTGTCCTGGCTGCCCATCGCATTTGTCGACAGTTCGCTGCTGGCGATGGCCGTCGGGGTGATCCTGCTCGACTTCGCCGTGCAAGCAGTGCACGTGACCAATCAAAGCCTGATCTTCGCCGCACGGCCCGATGCGCAGAGCCGACTGGTCGGCGCGTATATGTGCTTTTACTCGGTGGGCAGTGGTTTGGGCGCTATCGCGGCGACGTATACCTATGCGCACTCTGGCTGGGTGGCGGTGTGTTTTCTCGGAGGCGGGATCAGTGCTGTGGCTTTACTGTATTGGGCATGGCTGGAGTACCGCTACTCGCACTGAACCAGTGCGGGAGCGAGCCTGCTCGCGAAGACGGAGCATCAGTCAGCACAGAATTGTCTGACCTGACGCCTTCGCGAGCAGGCTCGCTCCCACAGGTCGTTGCCAAGTGGTGCTACTTGCCCTCCTCAGGCTTTTCGGTCTGCATCTGCACCGACGGTTTGCTTTTGTCCCCGTCCTTGTTGGGTGCATCGTTGGAATCGAAGCAGCCGCTCAACAGAAACATCGAGCAGAACCCCAGACATACGCAGATTTTTTTCATGACGATCTCCTGTCAGCAGTGGTATCGCTACCCGGTTCAAGCTTGACCTTGATCCAGCCGGATTGATGTTGATCAAACGCCTTGAACGCCGAAATCGCGTCGGTCAAAGGCTCGTCCTGCGTCAGCACTTTCGCTGGATCGACGCGCCCGGCGAGGGTCATTTCGATCAGCTTGGGAATGTATTTGCGGTGATGACAGTTGCCCATATTGATGCGTACGTTCTTGTTCATCGCCTCGCCGATCGGGAAGCTGTCGAACCCGGCGGGATAGACACCGATGATAGAAATCGTGCCGGCCTTGGCCACAGCCTTGACCGCCCATTCCAGCGCTTGCGAAGGCGCATCGCCCGGTTGCCACTGCGCAGGATGGTGATGGCCGTGATGAGAATGGTTGGCGTCGATGCCCACGGCCTCGATCACCCGATCCACGCCAATTTGCGCAGTCAGGCGCGCAATGGTTTCAACCGGATCCTCTTTCTCAAAGTTGATGCACTCGGCACCCAATGCCTGCGCGCGAGCGAGGCGATCTTCCAGGCCATCAATGGCGAACACCCGGCCGGCGCCCATCAGCTTCGCGCTGATAATCGCAAACAGTCCGACCGGCCCGCAGCCGAACACCGCCACCGTGTCGCCGTCCTTGATCCGTGCCATGTCGGCGCCGAACCAGGCAGTGGGAAAGATATCCGACATGGCAATCGCCTGATCGTCGGTGATGGCGTCCGGCAGTTTGATCAGACCAATGTTGGCGAAAGGGATTCGCGCTTTTTCAGCCTGCAAGCCATCGAACGGCCCGGTGGTTTTCGGCCCGCCAAAAAATGACGTGCCAGCGGTTTTACCGTTGGGGTTGGCCACGTCGCACTGCGCAAAATAGCCGGCGCGGCAGTACGAGCAGTTGCCGCAGGCAATGGTCGAGGGAATCAGCACGCGATCGCCGACCTTAAGGTTGCGCACGTCTTCGCCAAGTGCTTCGACGATCCCCACGCCCTCGTGCCCGAGGATCGTGCCGGGCTGCATGTCCGGCGCACTGCCGCGAATGAAATGCAGATCGGTGCCGCAAATGGCCGACGCGGTCAGCCTGACAATGGCATCGGTCGGCGCTTGAATGGTTGGCTCGGGCACATCGTCCAGGCGGATATCGCCGACGCCATGAAATACAACAGCTTTCATCGTTCACCTCCCATTTTCCGGATGTGCGCAAATCAGGGTTCTTAACCCTTACTGTGCTCCGGCGACGAAGGACCTTCCTTGACGCCGCGCGGGCCGGCGATGCCCCACACGATCAGGCCGAGCACCGGGAATACGATCAGACCGATCGCCCAGGCGGCTTTGACGCCGACGCTTTTGTTGCTGCGAAACACACTGACAATCGCCCACAGATCGACCAGCAGAATGATCACCGCCACGGCGATGGAGAAGTAACTCGCTGCCTCGTTCATTTCGCAATCCTCCGATGACTTGTAAGCATTGGGCTGCGGGGCTTTTTCAGCGTTCAAAAAAATTGCGACCGTGCGGCGCCAAAGGCTCAGCCGTCCGGATCCTGGCGGATCACGGAAATCTTGCCGTTGCGCTCGATGATTGCGAATTTGATCTGGTCGATGGTTTCTATGCCCTGACTGGAGCGCGCCGCCTCCATGACATCCGCCTCGACCAGCCGCGCATGACGCAGGCGTCGGTGCAACAGCTTGCCATTCTCGACAATGATCGTCGGCTCGCCATCGATCAGCCGCGACACCCAGCTGGAACGCTGTTTGAGCAGGGAAAAACCGACATCCACAGCGATCAGCGTAATGATCACCAGAAACGCATTGGTCAGAGAAAAATCATCACCGAGCAGCGCTTGCTGGGTGGCTTCACCGATGATCATCAGCAGGACGAAATCAAACGTCGTCAGCTCGGCCAGCGAACGCCGGCCGGCAATTTTGAACAGCACCATCAGTGCCAGATACATCGCGAGTGCGCGCAACACCGAGTCCATGGGTCACCTATGGATAAATGAATTGAGTGAGCTTCACTTCGCTCGAGCCCGGCACGCGGATATGGCTGCGAAACAGGCCCAATCCGTCACCGCGCAGCGTCACATAGAGCGTCGCCTGGCCTTGGGCATCCGCCTGCAACCACAAGCGCATGCCCTGTTTTGAGCTGCGCATACGCACCGGGGCCGGTTGCATGGTTTCGACGCTGAAGCCATCGAGCATCTCGCCGCCGATGTCGAGTTCGACAGTGGCTTCAGGCACCGTGTGCACGCTGAGTTTCAGCGGGTTGGTCGAGCCGTTGCGGTGGAACATCTCGTATTCGACCTGGACTTTGCCGTCGTCGCTGCGGGCGTCCTGCGAACTGAGCACGCCACGGGAAAACAGCCCCAACAGACCGAGCAGCATGCACAACACCAGCAGATACCAACCGATGTGCTCGAAGCGCCAGACCTTCAACTGATAGGCCATGTCCTCCTGCACCGGGAACTGCCGACTGCGCAGATCGGGATGCTCAGTGTCAGGCTTCATCGGCGCCACCCTCCTTCGCCGCGCAAGGCGCGACGGTGATAGTCCGGTAACTGCTGCAAGGCGAATTCAGAAGCGAGGGTCTGCACCTCACTGCGCGATCCGGCAAACCATTGCTGGGTGCTGAACAGAAAATGTTTGTCATCGAATTGGAACGCCCAGGCGAAACACACCGTACCGGCCTTGATGCCATCCATATCATCGGGTCCGAGAATGCCGGTGGTGGCGACGGCAACGTTGGCGGTGCTGTCGCGCAACGCACCGATGGCCATTTCACTGGCCACTTCCACGCTGGTCAGATTGAAGGTGTCCATGGTCGCCGGGCTGACGTGCAGCAGGCGCTGCTTGGCTTGCGGCGAATAGACCACATAGCCGCACTCGATCAACTCGCCGCTGCCGGGTACCTCCGACAGCAACATGACGATCTCCCCGGCCGTGCAGGATTCGGCGGTGGTGATGATCAGCGAATGTTGGCGCAGGTATTCAATCGTTTCCTTGGCGATGGACATGGCATGCTCTCGAAGCTGTTATTGCCGGTTGACCGCTCGCTGCGCGGATCATTCCGCCGGATTGGATGAGCGTGTAAGCGCCTCTTGCAGAGAAAGTTTTCCGCCCCGTTTGGCGCGATCACCTACCCTCATAGACTGTGTAATCCACTCGAGCCCGCCGCCCCCATGCGTTGTTCATTCAAGTCGTTGTTTTTGATTCTGTTGCTGCTACTGATGCCGGGCAGCGCTGCGCTGTGGGCGGCGGATGTTGCCGCGCCGGCAAACTCCGGCGCAGCGCCAATGCCGGTGATTTCGCAAAGCGATCTGCAAGCCCTGCAACAACGCCTCGACGGGCTCAAGCAGCAGATTTCGGCGGCAAACAATTACAACCAGCTCGAAGGCCCGCAGGATCGGGTGCAGGCGTTCATTCTCGATGTCGATCGGTTGTCGGCAGCGCTGTTGCCGCAACAGGCGCAACTGGCGGTGCAACTGGGCGTGCTCGGCACCGCTCCAGACGCCGAGGTGGCCGCCGAGCAAGCCGATATCGTCGCGCAGCGGGCGGCGCTGGCGGAGCAGAAAAGCAAGATCGATAGCACCCTGAAAAGCCTCGCCGCACTGAAACAGAACGCCGCCGATCTGATCACGCAAATCGCCGGCATCCGCCGCACCCTGCTGGAAAGCGAACTGACCCTGAGCACGCGCAGCGTATTGAGCCCGTATTTCTGGACACCGCTGGTCAATCCAAGCGAAGACGACCGCCAGCGCCTGCGACTGTTCGTCGAGCAGGTGGCTGACGTATGGGCCACGGTCTGGGCGCCGGGCGAGCGTTTCTTTACCTGCGTACTGGTGCTGTTGGCGCTGCTGATCTGGACCTTCGGGCGACGTCTGGCTGAGCGCGGGCTGACCTGGTTCTGCATTCATCGCGTGGCGGAGGGCCGACTGCGCCGCAGTGCCTTGGCCTTCGCCTCAGCCATAGCGACCTTCATCACCACCGCCATCGCCCTGAAGCTGCTGTTTTACGCCTGCACCCGCCACGACGCGCTGCCGCCGGTGCTGGAAACCTTCTCCGAAGAGTTCGAGAAAGTCGTCTATGCCTGCGTGCTGATCACCGGCCTCAGCCGCGCATTGCTCTCCACCGCGCACCCGTCCTGGCGCCTGCCGGCGATTGCCGATCCAGTGGCGCTGGCCCTCAAGCCTTATCCGCGAATCCTCGCCTGCTCGTTGCTGGTGTTGGTGACGCTGGTGCAAGTCGCCAATGCCACAGGCATGAGCAGCCACATCGTGATGGCCGGGCGCGGCGTGATTTCCATCGTGGTGCTGGCGATCATCGGCACGATGCTGTTGCGCGTCGGCAAAGTGCGCAAGGCCTTGGTCGCAGCCAATGACGCGTCGGCTACGAATAGCGTGTTCGCCGGGCTGATCTACAGCGTCGCCAGTCTCTCGATGTTGGTGACGGCCATCGCGCTGCTGGCCGGCTATGTGTCGCTGGCACGGTTCATCAGTTATGAGCTGGTGTGGGGCTATGTCGTGCTGTCGGGCTTCTACTTGCTGATTCAGCTGGTCAAGGACGCCTGTGAGCACCTGTTTTCGCCGAAACACGCGAGCGGCCAGGCGCTCAAGCAATTGCTCGGCGTCAGCGATCGGCGCCTTGAGCAGACGTCGATCCTGTTGTCCGGGGTCAGCCGCGCCGGCCTGATGCTGATGGCGCTGATTTCGTTGTTTGTCGGCGGCATCGGCACCACGCTGGGCCAACTGGTCACCAACATCATGTCGATCCTCGGCGGCGCCGGGTTGCGCAAGCTGAATATCGTCCCGGCGCATCTGCTCAACGCGCTGCTGGCACTGCTGATTGGCATCTGGCTGATCCGTGCATTGAGCCGCTGGCTCGACAACGAGTTCCTGCCCAAAACCGACATGGACCCGGGCATGTGCGCGTCACTGAGCACGCTGTTTTCCAACATCGGCTACGCCTTTGTAATTCTGCTGACGCTGTCGTCGTTGGGCGTGCAGTGGACCAATCTGGCGTGGATCGTCAGTGCGCTGTCGGTGGGTATCGGCTTCGGCTTGCAGGAAATCGTCAAGAACTTCGTCTCCGGCCTGATCCTGCTCACCGAGCGCCCGGTGAAAGTCGGCGACTTGATCAGCATCAGCGGCGTCGAGGGCGACATCCGCCGGATCAACGTGCGCGCCACGGAAATCCAGCTCAGCGACCGCTCGATCGTGATCGTGCCCAACTCGCAGCTGATCTCGCAGAACCTGCGCAACGTTACCCTCGGCGGCAGTGCTCAAGGTGTGGCATCGCTGGAGCTGATGTTTCCACTGGATATCGATCCTGAGCAGGTCAAACAACTGCTGCTCGACGCCTATCATGAGAACGAAACCATCCTCGATAAACCGGCACCATTCGTGCGCTTCAGCAAATTGTCGCCGGACGGCATAACCCTCACGGTCACCGGCTATGTCGGCAGCCCGAGGATCGTCGGGCTGACCAAGAGCGATTTGTTGTTCGAAGTGTTGAAGCGGTTGGGTGCGGCGGGGATTGCGCTGGCGAAGCCGCCAGCGGCGTGATTCGGTTAGCGCTTGCCCGAGTTGTCGATGCGGGCCGTGCTGCTGCGTGGTGTCAGCTCGAACGGCAAGACGACATGCCGCTCTGTCAGCGGCTGTTTTTCGATCAGCGCAATCAGCATCTCGACCGCCTTGGCCCCGAAGGCCTCGGCCGGTTGCGAGATGGTGGTCAGCGGCGGATCGCAGTACGCAGCCATGGGAATGTCATCGAAACCCACCAGGGAAATATCCTCGGGCACACGCAGCCCAGCCTGCCGGATGCGCTTGAGTGCGCCGATGGCCATCTCATCGTTTTCGCAGAACAGCGCGCTCGGCCGCTCGGCCAATGCGAGCATCTTTTGCGCGCCGGCAAAACCGGCCTCGAGGCTGAAATTGCCATGGCAGACCAGTGCTTCATCGAAGGCAATCCCGGCTTCGCGCAATGCCGCTTCGTAACCCGCCAGTCGATCCAGGGTCAGCGGGCTGTTTTTCGAGCCCTTGATCAGGCCGATGCGTCGGTGTCCCAAGGCGATCAGGTGGTCGGTCATGGCTTTGGCGGCGGCGACGTTGTCCAGGCTGATGGTGGGATAACGCCCGGCCTTGAGCACTTCGCAGGCGTTAACGATCGGCGGCACATCGGCGTCGGCCGGGGCGTTTTCGAAAGGATCGTAGGCACGCAACTGGATCACCCCGTCGGCCTGATAAGCGTAAACCAGCTCGGCGAATTGTCGCTCCAGTTCTTCCCGGCCCTGGGTGTCGCACAGCAGCAGGCGATAACCGGCCGCCTGCGCCGCTTGCTGCGCGCCGCTGATGACCCGGGCAAAAAAGGTGTTGGCGATGGTCGGCACCAGAATCACCAGATTGCCGGTGCGCCGCGAACGAAACTGCACGGCCATCAGGTTCGGCCGATAGCCGGCCTGCTCCACGGCCGCCATGACGCGCTCACGGGTTGGCGCGAGCACGCGCTCGGGCGATTTCAAAGTCCTCGAAACCGTCGCCACGGAAACCCCGGCCAGCCGAGCCACTTCGCGAATATTGGACAAAAACACCTCGTTGATTCATGCCGATCAGGCGCGGAGCTTACCGCAGGCGACGAGCGATCGAAACGCTGTCGATCATCCGCTGACATTTGACACTCGGCTAATTCGAGCCTAGATTTCGCCCACGATGTAACCGGTTACATCGCTCATCAACATTGCATCCAGCTACCGAGACGACTGCCATGTACGCTGCCGCAAAAATAAGAATGGGTTTTGTTGGAGGCGGTGAAGGGTCATTCATTGCCCGTGCCCACCGGCAAGCCGCCGGCCTCGACGGACGCTTCGAACTGGTCTGCGGCGCATTCAGCCGCGACTCGGAGAATAATCAGCGCACCGCTGCGGCCTTGGGTGTCGCGGCCGAGCGTTGTTACGACGACTGGCAAACCCTGCTCGCCCGCGAGGCCGCCCTGCCCGCCGAGCAGCGCATGCAACTGCTGGTCATCGTCACCCCCAATCATCTGCACGCACCGATTGCCCGCGAGGCGTTGAGTGCCGGTTTTCATGTGTTCAGCGAGAAACCCGCGGCGCTGAACCTCGCCGAGGTGCAGGCGCTGCACTCGGTGGTCATCAACAGCCAGCGAATTTACGGGCTGGCGCACACCTACCTCGGTTACGCGATGGTCTGGCAGGCCCGCGAAATGGTCGCCAGCGGCGTGCTCGGGCGCGTGCGCAAAGTCCTCGTCGAGTACCCGCAAGGCTGGCTCAGCACCGATGTCGCCGGGCAAGGCAACAAGCAGGCCGGCTGGCGCGACGACCCGACGCAATCCGGGATCGGCGGCTGCATCGGCGACATCGGCACCCATGCGTTTTCCCTCGCCGAGTTCGTTGCCGGCCAGTCGATCCAGTTCATCAGCGCAATGCTCGGCGCCCATGTCGAGGGTCGGCAACTGGATGACGATGTGGCGATGCTGTTCAAAATGCGCGACGGCGCCAGTGGTGTATTGCTCGCCAGCCAGGTCTGCGCCGGTGAGGAAAACCCGCTGAAGATCCGCGTCTACGGTGACAAGGGTGGGCTGGAGTGGCGCCAAGAGGACCCGGCCAGCCTGATTCATCGACCGTTGAACGAGCCGATGCGCATTCTGCGCTCCGGGGTCGGTCAGCCGTGGCTGTGTGCCGCCGCAACCCAACGCATGCGCCTGCCTGCGGGGCATCCGGAAGGTTATCTGGAAGCCATGGCCAACCTGTACGGCGATCTCGCCGAAGCGATTGTGCATGGCGCCGAGGGCCATCAGGCACCGGGCGTACCGGGCATCGATACCGGCCTGCGCGGCATGGCCTTCATTGAAACCGCGATCGCCAATCACCTTGGCAATGAAAAGTGGAGCGAGATACCCGGCCCACTGACAGGAGCCCAGCACAATGAACAGTGACCAGCAAAATTCGACTGGCCTGAAAGGTCCGGGGATTTTCCTCGCGCAATTCATCGCCGACGAAGCGCCTTTCGACTCCCTCGCCAACATCGCCGAATGGGCCGCTTCGCAAGGCTACAAAGCCATTCAGGTACCGACCCTCGGCACGCGGTTCATCGATTTGCAGCGCGCCGCTGAGAGCCAGGATTACTGCGACGAACTCATCGCCGTCTGCGCCCGCGCCGGTGTGGTGATCAGCGAGTTGTCGACGCACCTGCAAGGGCAATTGGTCGCGGTTCATCCGGCGTTCGACAGCCTGTTCGACGACTTCGCCCCGCCCGCGCTGCGCGGCAAGCCGCAGGAGCGCACCGAGTGGGCCATTGAGCAGCTGAAACTGGCCGCTTGTGCCAGCAAGCGTTTGGGACTTACGGCCCATGCGACCTTCTCCGGCGCCCTCCTCTGGCCTTACGTCTATCCGTGGCCACAGCGTCCGGCCGGTTTGGTCGAGCAAGGTTTCGCCGAACTGGGCAAGCGCTGGCTGCCGATCCTCGACTGCTTCGAAGAGGCCGGCGTTGATCTGTGCTACGAAATCCATCCCGGCGAAGACTTGCATGACGGTGCGTCGTTCGAGCAGTTTCTCGAAGCGGTGAATCATCACCCCCGCGCCGCAATTCTTTATGACCCGAGCCACCTGCTGCTGCAGCAAATGGATTACCTCGGCTTCATCGACCGTTACCACCAACGCATCCGCATGTTCCACGTCAAGGATGCCGAGTTCCGCCCCGATGCGCGCTCCGGTGTCTATGGCGGCTATCAGGGCTGGGTCGAGCGTCCCGGGCGCTTTCGCTCGCTGGGCGATGGCCAGATCGATTTCAAATCGATCTTCAGCAAATTGTGCCAATACGACTTCAACGGCTGGGCCGTGCTGGAGTGGGAGTGCTGCCTGAAAGACTCCGCACAGGGCGCGGCGGAAGGCGCGGCGTTCATCGAGCGACACATGATCAGCAAGACCGCCAAGGCCTTCGACGATTTCGCCGGAGTCAGCGCTGACGCTGCTTCCAACCGACGCCTGCTCGGTCTGACTGACGATTGATTCATCCGCGTTACCGACATAAAAACAATACGGTGATCTGAAATGAACGTAATGAATGCGCGACTCAGCGTGATGATGTTTTTGCAGTTCTTTATCTGGGGCGGCTGGTTCGTCACCCTCGGCACTTTTCTGGCGACAACGCTGGCCGCCAGCGGTGGTCAGGTCGGCATGGCCTTCGCCACGCAATCCTGGGGCGCGATTCTGGCACCGTTTGTCATTGGCTTGATTGCCGACCGGTTCTTCAACGCCGAACGCATTCTGGCAGTGCTGCATCTGCTTGGCGCAGTGTTGCTTTATCAGCTCTATCGCGCGGCAGACTTCAGCGCGTTTTATCCCTATGTGCTCGCCTACATGATGGTCTACATGCCGACATTGGCACTGGTGAATGCCGTGGCGTTCCGCCAGATCAAAGACCCGGCGCTGGAGTTCTCGCGCATTCGCGTGTGGGGCACGGTGGGCTGGATCGTTGCCGGCGTGGTGATCAGCTTCGTGTTCGCCTGGGACTCGCAGCAAAGCATCGCGGCTGGAGGCTTGCGCAATACGTTCCTGATGTCCGCCGGCGCGTCGCTGTTGTTGGGGCTTTACAGCTTCAGTCTGCCGAACACTGCGCCGCTGAAAAGCGCAGCGGGCTCATCAAGCCTCAAGCAGATGCTCGGCGTCGATGCCTTGGGTTTGCTCAAGGATCGTAGCTATCTGGTGTTCTTCCTCGCCTCGATCCTGATCTGCATTCCGCTGGCCTTCTATTACCAGAATGCCAATCCGTTTCTGGCCGAGATTGGCGTGACCAACCCGACAGCGAAGATGGCCATCGGTCAGGTGTCGGAAGTGCTGTTCATGTTGCTGTTGCCGCTGTTCATTCATCGTTTCGGCATCAAGATCGCCCTGCTGGTTGGCATGGCTGCCTGGGCGTTGCGTTACGTGCTGTTTGCTTTTGGCAATAACGACGATCAGGCATTCATGCTGCTGATCGGCATTGCCCTGCACGGCGTGTGCTATGACTTCTTCTTCGTGTCCGGGCAGATCTACACCGATGCCAAGGCACCGGAACGCTTCCGCAGCTCGGCGCAAGGTTTGATCACCTTGGCTACGTACGGATTGGGCATGTTGGTTGGTTTCTGGATCGCGGGACGGATTACCGACCACTTCACATCAAGCGCGGGGCATGACTGGAGAAGCATCTGGCTGTTCCCCGCCGGTTTTTCCGTGGCGGTGTTGCTGTGTTTCTGGGCAACATTCAAGAGCCGCGATCGCGACGAGGCTGTGCTGCCGAGTGCGGTTTAGAGCAGAGTTGTAATGCATGAATAGAACGAATGCCGCCTGTGGTTGAGGCGGCATCCGTTATCGATGTTCATCGTTGCGCTCAAGCGGTGCGACGTTCGAGCAGACGGTCAGCGCCACCTTCGGCGACCCGATTGCCTTGCAGATGATCGGAGCCATCAGAGGCTACTGCATCGCTGAACAGTGGATCGGTTTCGGTTGCGGCTACTGCATCGCTGAACAGCGGGTCAGTTTCGGTTGCGGCTACTGCATCGCTGAACAAGCGGTCTGTTTGAGTGGCGGCCGCGACCGCATCACTGAACAGCGGGTCGGTTTCGGTGGCGGCGAAGGCATTCAGTGCAAAAACCGAGAAAGCGATACCGAGGATAGTCTGGCGTTTCATGATGATGTGCTCCGAGTTGCAGCGGTTGGGTATGGAGCCGATCTTACGCCGCACCGTGGATATGAGAACTTCATTGACTTAATGGTTGCTATTGACGCAATCAATGATTGAAGAAACGAAGGCCGCTTTTTATCACACCGTTAAGCTGTTGCTTACACATCCAGGCGAAACGCCCTACAACATGGAAAGCACCAAACTGACAAGTCGTACTTCTGACAGTTTACCCAAATAAAAAAGACCCGAATCGATCGAAACCGAAACGGGTCTTCCCCACTCAGACGAGCCTTATTTCAGGTCGTCAAAGCGGTCTCGCAGGAACTCGTCAAAGCGCAAGGCTTTCAACAATCTCCATACAAGGCTCAGCGTACGCAGCAAAAGCTTCATACGTTTTGGCCTCCAGGGCTGGCGGCCAAACCTCCAGCAAACTTACCGGACCATGCGTGCCTTCAGCCGACTGGTTAGGGTGGCTGGTGAGGCGGCCGGTTGAAATCCCTTCGAGACATCATTCCGGCACGGGTGCGAATCCGCGTCGAAGGGCGTAAAACCTTTTTTGCGCCCCCAGCCAAACCTCTCCGCCGCTCTAACAGTTGAGCGCGGGCATATTAACCTGAAAACTCCAGGACAAAAGCGTCACTCACACCGTTATTCATCAAACACCGACACGCCTTTGTTAAATGTTATTTCTGCCAGACAACTTTCAACAAACATAAACATATAAACTCTTCGCAGGGCCGAAGACGCACTTGTTTCGAACGGCTGTTCAACCGTTGCAAGGAACGGTAAAACTCCATACCATGGCAATCCTGGTTAGGGTGGCTGGTGCAGCACCTGGCTTCGATCGCAAATCGAGGCCTACTAAAAAACCGCCCCGCGAAGGCGGTTTTTTTTCGTCTGCGTTTTCTGGTCCCCTCCCATCCAAGGCACATTGCCTGACTCGATCCCCCTGCGCACCTGCACAAATCTTCTAAACACTCTCTCCCCCACGCGGTATTTTAGAAACGCCCCTGCTCAACCGCCCTATGGAGTGCTCCCATGGACAAACGCAACTGGATCTCTCTCTCCCAGGATGTCGATACCGGGATCGAGTCGATTCGTGCGCATTTCCGTGGCCATGCCTACGATCCGCACTGGCATGACAGTTTTCTCGTCGGCGTTACCGAGCAGGGCGTCCAGCAATTCAACTGCCGCCGCGTGCGTCATCGCAGTACGCCGGGGCATGTGTTTCTGCTTGAGCCGGGAGAAATCCACGATGGCCATGCGCCGACCGAGGATGGCTTTACCTATTCAATGCTGTACCTCGATCCGCAGTGGCTGGAGCGCGAGCTGCACGCGCTGTTCGAAGAGGCACCGGCCGACAGCCAGCCAGGCTTTGCCGACACACTGAACCACGATCCGCGCCTGTCGACTGCGATCGTGCAAGCCTTCCACGCGTTACATGACGGCGATCTGCGCATCGTCCGGCAGACTGCGCTGGATGGCCTGCTGGCGTCCCTCACCCGCCATCTCGACTGGCGCAAGCGTCAGGACTTCGATCCGCGCCTGCCACTGGTTGCGCAGGTTGCGCGCGACTATCTGCATGCCCACACCTACGAAGACATCCTCCTCGACCACCTTGCGCAAGCCTGTGGTGTCGATCGTTTTCGCCTGACCCGCGCGTTCAAGGCCGCTTTCGGTCTGGCACCCCACGCCTACCTGATCCAACTGCGCTTGGCCAAGGCACGGCAATTGCTCGCGCGCGGCGAGACGCCAGCGCAGGTGGCCAGCGTGCTTGGTTTTGCCGATCAGAGTCATCTGGGGCGCTGGTTCCGCCGCGCCTATCAATTGACCCCGGCGGACTACCGCAGACGCTGCTCAAATCTTCCAGACTGAGGCCCGCCCGCTGACGATCATGGTGTCCTGTTTCGACTTTCAGGAATTTGCACCATGGCTTCTTTACTGCCCTTTCTGCTGCTTGCTTTCGTCGCCTCGATCACGCCGGGGCCGACCAATATTCTGGTGCTGAGCCACAGTTCGCGGCGCGGACTGATTGCCACGCTGCCGATCATTTTCGGCGCCTGTGCGGCGGCGGCGCTCATTGTGCTGGTGGTCGGGCTCGGCGCTGGCGAAACCCTGTTGCGCTTTCCGCGCGTGCAGCAAGCCATGGCTTGGGCTGGCGTGCTCTGGTTGAGCTGGCTGGCGTGGCAGATCTTTCGCAGCCCGCCGCCATCGCTGGACCCGAATGCCGCCCAGGAACAAGGCTTGAGCGTATTCGGCGCGGCGCTGCTGCAACTGGTCAATCCGAAGGTGTGGATGATGGCTGTGGCGGTGGTCAGCGTATTCGTCGGTGGCGGCGACAAGACGCTGCGCCTGCTGGTGTTGTCGCTGGCATTTCTGCTGGTATCGCTGCCGTGCATGACGCTCTGGGCGCTGCTTGGAGTCGGCAGCGCGCGGTTGCTCAGCTCACCGCAAGCGTTCAAACGAATGAACGCGGCATTGGCCCTTCTTCTGCTGCTCTCGGCCTGGCTGGCCGTGTTGGTCTAATGCCCGGTGGCTTGCCGGTATTCGCGTGGTGTAAACCCGGTCGAGGCCTTGAACTGGCGGGTGAAAGCGCTGTGATCGGTGTAGCCGCATTGCAGCGCAACCTCGGTAATCGGCAAGTCGCTGTGCAGCAATCGATGCGCGTGTTCCAGGCGGACTTTCTGAATCATCTGCCGTGGTGTCAGGTGAAAAACGCGTTTGCAGTAACGCTCCAGTTGCGCTACGGAAATCCCGGCGATCCGCGTCAGTTCACCCAGCGTCACCCGCCGGTTGAAATTGCCGCGAATGTATTCATCGACCGCCGCCAGGCGCTCGAAAGCCGGATGGGTTTCGCTGGCTGACTGCAGATCCACCGAGATCCCCACCAGACCGATGATCGTCCCGTCACGGCTGTAGATCGGCCGCTTGTGGGTCAGGCACCAGCCCGGTTCGCGACTGCCATACAGGTGCAGTTCGAGCTGATCCTCCAACACGAAACCTTCCTCCAGCACTTTGCGATCCTGCTCGGTGTAACCCGGGCCCAACTGCGCCGGGAACACTTGCGCACTGGTTTTGCCGAGCAACGGGCGCAGGTCTTTCAAGCCACAACGCTGCACCAGCGTACGGTTGGCCAGCACATAGCGCGCTTGCAGATCCTTGATGAAGATCGCCGCATTCGGGATCACATCGAGTATCGGCAACAGCTGCGCGGCACCGGCGACCATCTCTTCGAGGGTCTGCGCACGCAAGCCGTCAGTGCCCTGGCACAGGATCGAAAACGCTGACTGCATCAAAGACTTCCCCCCTCAAGATGAACAGCCAGAAAAGCCGTCCGCGAGCAGATTGCAGCAACGTCGCGGCCCTGTCGAGGCCGCGCATTCATCGGCGCCATTGTGCTGAATTCGTCATCGATCCCGGCATAAAACATCAATCGCCGCCGCCGTCGACCCGTGCAAAGTCTGCTCGTCCCCGTGACACAACTGCCTATCCAATAACTCACAAGAAGGCGATGCCATGTCAGGCCAAGGCAAGTTCAAAAAACAGCTTTCATTGATCGACCTCACCTTTATCGGACTCGGCGCGATCTTCGGCTCCGGCTGGTTGTTCGCCGCCAGCCATGTCTCGGCGATTGCCGGTCCGGCGGGGATTTTCTCCTGGTTGCTGGGCGGTTTCGCCGTGTTGCTGCTGGGCATCGTCTACTGCGAACTGGGCGCGGCATTGCCCCGTGCCGGCGGCGTGGTGCGCTACCCGGTTTATTCCCACGGCCCGCTGCTCGGCTACCTGATGGGCTTCATTACGCTGATTGCGTTTTCCAGTCTGGTGGCGATCGAAGTGGTCGCCTCGCGCCAATACGCGGCGGCGTGGTTTCCCGGCCTGACCAAGGCTGGCAGTGGCGATCCGACGATCCTCGGCTGGCTGGTGCAGTTCGGCCTGCTCTGCGTGTTTTTCCTGCTCAACTACCGCAGCGTGAAGACCTTCGCCAAGGCCAACAATCTGGTCAGCGTGTTCAAATTCATCGTGCCGCTGCTGGTGATCGGCGTGCTGTTCACCTTCTTCAAACCGGAAAACTTTCAGGTTCAGGGATTCGCTCCATTCGGCCTGTCCGGCGTGGAGATGGCGGTCTCTGCCGGGGGGATCATCTTTGCCTACCTGGGCCTGACTCCGATCATTTCCGTCGCCAGCGAAGTGAAGAACCCACAGCGCACCATTCCCATCGCGCTGATTCTCTCGGTGCTGCTGTCGACCCTGATCTACGTGCTGCTGCAAATGGCCTTTCTCGGCAGCATCCCGACGGAAATGCTCGCCCACGGCTGGGCCGGTATCAGCAAGGAATTCGCCCTGCCCTATCGCGACATCGCCCTGGCGCTCGGTGTCGGCTGGCTGGCCTATCTGGTGGTCGCCGATGCGGTGATCTCGCCGAGCGGCTGCGGCAACATCTACATGAATGCTACGCCGCGAGTGATCTACGGCTGGGCGCAGACCGGCACCTTCTTCAAGGTCTTCACCTACATCGATGAAAAGTCCGGCATCCCGCGTCCGGCGCTGTGGCTGACTTTCGCCCTGTCGGTGTTCTGGACCCTGCCATTCCCGTCGTGGGAAGCGCTGATCAACGTGGTCTCCGCCGCGCTGGTGTTGAGCTATGCGGTGGCGCCCGTATCAGTTGCGGCGCTGCGCCGCAATGCGCCGGACATGCCGCGCCCGTTCCGGGTCAAGAGCATGGGCCTGCTCGGGCCGGTGTCGTTCATCATCGCCGCGCTGATCGTTTACTGGTCGGGCTGGAACACCGTGTCGTGGCTGCTCGGCCTGCAAATCCTGATGTTTGTCATCTATCTGTCCTGCGGCCGCTTTGTGCCCACCGCTCACCTGAGTCTGGCGCGTCAGGTGCGCTCATCGGCGTGGCTGATCGCCTTCTACGCGGTGACCATCGTGCTGTCGAAACTCGGCACCTTCGGTGGTCTGGGCATCCTCGCCCATCCGTTCGATACGATCGTCGTCGCCGCTTGCGCCACCGGTATTTACTACTGGGGCGCAGCGACCGGCGTGCCTGCCCATCTGCTGCGCCTGGACGACGAGGACGAAGAAAGCGACAGCCCTGCGCCCTCGCCCACCGTCAACGCCCGCCCTGCCGGCGCCTACTGAAATCATCCAACGGGATCTCTTCATGAAACGAGTACACGTCATTGATTCCCACACCGGCGGCGAGCCGACGCGACTGGTAATGAGCGGCTTCCCCGAGCTGTCCGGCAACAGCATGGTCGAGAAACGCGACGCCCTGCGCAGCCAGCACGATCAGTGGCGCCGCGCCTGTCTGCTCGAGCCGCGTGGCAACGATGTGCTGGTCGGCGCCCTGTATTGCCCGCCGGTGTCGCCTGATGCCACCTGCGGGGTGATCTTCTTCAACAACGCCGGATACCTGGGCATGTGCGGCCACGGCACCATCGGCCTGATCAATTCGTTGCAGCATCTGGGGAAAATCCAGCCGGGCGTGCACAAGATCGACACGCCGGTGGGGCAAGTCAGCGCGACGCTGCACGACGATGGCTCGGTCACCCTGGGCAACGTGCCCGCTTACCGTTATCGCAAACAGGTGCGGGTGGACGTTCCCGGTTTTGGCCGCGTGGTCGGCGATATCGCCTATGGCGGCAACTGGTTTTATCTGGTCTCCGAGCATGGCCAGACACTGACCATGGACAACGTCGAACACCTGACCGCGTACACCTGGGCGATGCTCAAGGCGCTGGAAGACCAAGGCATTTGTGGCGAAGACGGCGCGGTCATCGACCACATCGAACTGTTCGCCGATGACGATCAGGCCGACAGCCGCAACTTCGTCATGTGCCCCGGCAAAGCCTACGACCGCTCGCCGTGCGGCACCGGCACCAGCGCCAAACTTGCCTGCCTGGCCGCCGACGACAAGTTGCAAGCGGGCGCGCCGTGGATCCAGGCGAGCATTACCGGCAGCCAGTTCGAAGGCCGCTTCGAATGGGAGGGCGAACGCATTCGCCCGTTCATCACCGGCCGCGCCTACATGACCGCCGACAGCACCTTGCTGATCGACGACAGCGACCCGTTCGCGTGGGGCATCTGAGCCGCCACGCCGTTTTTTCACTACGAATCAAACGAAATGCCAAGGAGTTGAATCATGAGCGACAACATCTTCACCGGTTGCATGCCGGCCCTGATGACCCCGTGCACCGCCCAGCGCAAACCTGATTTCGATGCGCTGGTGGCCAAGGGACGCGAGCTGATCGATGTCGGCATGAGCGCCGTGGTCTACTGCGGCTCGATGGGCGACTGGCCGTTGCTCACCGAAGCCGAGCGCCAGGAAGGCGTGGCGCGCCTGGTCGCTGCCGGGGTGCCGACCATCGTCGGCACTGGTGCAGTGAATACCCGGGAAGCGGTTTCCCACGCAGCGCATGCGGCGAAAGTCGGCGCGCAAGGCTTGATGGTCATCCCGCGCGTGCTGTCCCGTGGCGCTTCGGCGACGGCGCAAAAGGCCCACTTCGCCGCCATCCTGCAAGCCGCGCCGAACTTGCCGGCGGTGATCTACAACAGCCCTTACTACGGCTTCGCCACCCGCGCCGATCTGTTTTTCGAACTGCGCCGTGAATACCCGAACCTGATCGGTTTCAAGGAATTCGGCGGCGGCGCGGACCTGCGCTACGCGGCCGAGAACATCACCTCCAAGGATGACGACGTGACGCTGATGGTCGGTGTCGACACGCAAGTGGTGCACGGTTTCGTCAACTGCAACGCCACCGGCGCCATCACCGGCATCGGCAACGCCCTGCCCCGCGAAGTGCTGCAACTGGTGGCGCTGAGCAAGCAGGCCGCGCAAGGCGATGCCAAGGCCCGGCGCCAGGCGCGGGAACTGGAGTCGGCGCTGGCGGTGCTGTCATCGTTCGACGAAGGTTGCGATCTGGTGCTGTATTACAAGCATCTGATGGTGCTCAACGGCGACAAGGAATACACCCTGCACTTCAATGAAACCGATGTGCTGAGCGACTCGCAACGGCGCTATGCCGAGAAGCAGTATTCGCTGTTCCGTCACTGGTACGAAAACTGGTCCGCCGAGCAGAACTTCGCCTGACCGCCACCTGCCGCGAGCCATCACGATTCGCGGCAGGCCTCGCTCATTTCACAGGAAGACACCATGACTCTGACGGGCAACATGCTGATCGGCCAACAATCCGTGACGGGCCATCGTCCGGCCTTTCGCGGGATCGATCCGGCGACCAACCAGACACTTGAACCGCAGTACGCCGGGGCGTCAGCCGAACAGGTGGAACAGGCCTGCGCCCTGGCCTGGGCGGCGCAAGACGCGTACCGCGAAACCAGCCTGAGCGCCCGTGCGGCATTTCTCGAAAGCATTGCCGAGCACATCGAAAACCTTGGCGACGAACTGATCGAACGCGCCCACGCCGAAACCGGTCTGCCGCCTGCGCGCCTTCAGGGCGAACGTGGCCGCACCTGCTCGCAATTGCGCCTGTTCGCCCGTACCGTGCGCGCGGGTGAATGGCTGGACGTGCGCGTCGACAGTGCGCAACCACAACGCCAACCGCTGCCGCGCTCCGACCTGCGCCAGCGGCAGATTGCCCTGGGGCCGGTCGCGGTGTTTGGTGCGAGCAACTTTCCGCTGGCATTTTCCGTGGCCGGTGGCGACACCGCCGCAGCACTGGCGGCTGGTTGCCCGGTGATCGTCAAGGCGCACAGCGCCCATCCGGGCACCAGCGAACTGGTCGGCCGCGCAGTCGCGCAAGCGGTCAAGGCCTGCGCTCTGCCCGAGGGCGTGTTTTCCTTGTTGTTCGATTCTGGCTACGAAGTCGGCATCGCATTGGTCAGCGACTGGCGCATCAAAGCCGCTGGATTCACCGGCTCGCGCACTGGCGGTCTGGCCTTGATGAAAGCTGCGCAAGCGCGGCCCGAGCCGATCCCGGTGTATGCGGAAATGAGCTCGATCAACCCGGTTTTGCTGTTTCCCGCCGCGCTGGAAAATCGCGCGCAGGCGCTGGCCGAAGGGTTTGTCGCGTCGCTGACATTGGGCGCCGGGCAGTTCTGCACCAACCCGGGATTGCTGATTGCCCGCAAAGGCCCGGCGCTCGACGGGTTCCTCAGCGCGGTGGCTGAACTGATCCCGCGCAGCGCGGCGCAAACCATGCTCACGCCCGGCATCTTCGGCGCCTATCAAGCAGGCGTGACGGCTCTGCAAGGCAATCCCCGTGCACGCGCGGTAGCGGTTGGCCAAGTCGGCGGCGGCCCGAATCAGTGTCAGGCGCATGTCTTCAGCACCGATGCAACGGATTTTCTTGCCGATCAAAGCTTGCAAGCTGAGGTGTTCGGCGCGACAGCGCTGATCGTGCAATGCAGCAGTGACGAAGAAATCCGTCAGGTCTGCGAACATCTGGAAGGCCAACTGACCGCGACCCTGCACATGGATGACGCCGACCTTGCACTGGCGCGCACGTTGTTGCCAACCGTCGAGCGCAAGGCCGGGCGCCTGCTGGTCAATGGCTGGCCGACCGGCGTGGAAGTCTGCGATGCAATGGTCCATGGCGGGCCTTACCCGGCAACCTCGGATGCGCGCAGCACCTCGGTGGGCACTGCGGCGATCCTGCGTTTCCTGCGGCCGGTGTGCTATCAGGATTTCCCCGACAGCTTGCTGCCGACGGCGCTGCAACAGACCAATCCGCTCAACCTTCGGCGCTTGCTCGATGGCCAACGGGAAGCGACACGCCATGGCGAATAATCCTTCGCACGACATCGCCGTGGTCGGCGCCGGAATCATTGGCGTGGCTTGCGCATTGCGCCTGGCCCGCCAGGGTTTGCGCGTGGTGGTCATCGATCAGCAGGAACCGGGGCATGGCGCTTCGTTCGGCAACGCCGGACATCTGGCCACCGAGCAGGTATTTCCGATCGCTGATGTTTCGATCCTCAAGCGCTTGCCAGCCATGCTCATGGACCCGATGGGGCCGCTGCGCCTGGACTGGAAATATCTGCCGCACGCCCTGCCGTGGTTCACCCGCTTGCTGCTGAATCTGCGGCCTGAGCCTTTTCAGAAAACCGTCGCCGGCTTGCGCGCGCTCAATGAAAGCAGCCTGGATGCGTGGCAGCGCTTGCTCAGCGATATCCAGCGCACGGATCTGCTCAAGGTTGACGGCTCGTTACTGGTCTTCGAAAAACCTGAATCCCGTCAGGCCATCGAAGCTTTGCAGGCACGGCTGCATCAGCAGCAGGTGCCGGTGGATTACTGGCAGGCCGGGGCGATCCGCGAAACGGCGCCGCAACTCAGCGAACAGATTCAGGGCGGACTGTTTTTCCCGCGCACCGGGCATTTCCTTGATCCCTATCGGGTGGTCTGCGCACTGGTCGAAGCGGCTCGCAGCAGCGGTGTGAGTTTTCTCCAGCAGCAGGTTCAGGGCGGCTACGTGCAGGAAAACGGCGTCTTATTGATAACGGGCAACGGCGGTGTCACGGCCAGCCGCGTGTTACTGGCCTGCGGTGCGCATTCGGCGAAACTGACTGCCGCGCTGACTGGCAAGCAGGTACCGTTGGACACCGAACGTGGCTATCACCTGATGCTGCCGCACGAGCATGATCGCCTGCCCTTCCCCGTCACCTCGCTGGAACGCAAATTCATCATGACGCCGATGCGCGAAGGCCTGCGCCTGGCCGGCACAGTCGAATTCGCCGGGCTGGAGCGGCCAGCGAACATGGCACGCGCCTGGCAGTTGCAGCGCCTGAGCCAAGGTCTGTTTCGCCATGACCTGAACGCTGATGGCGCGACGCCGTGGATGGGCTTTCGCCCGTCGCTGCCGGATTCCCTGCCGGTGATCGATCAGGTTTGCGCCGGCAAGGTCTTGCTTGCCTTCGGTCATCAGCATCTGGGCCTGACTCAAGCGGCGGTCACAGCTGAGATGATCGGGAAGATGGTCTCAGGCGCCGCTCTCGCGTTGCCAAATGTCGATGCCTACCGACTGGCGCGTTTCTAAGCGTGCTTCAGCGCGTCGCCGTGATGCATGGCCAGGTGGCCGGTCTTGTCGCTCTTGACCTCGTACTGCGGCGCATCTTTCGAGGCCGGGCGGTGGCGGCCCATGAACTCGGTGTCGCGGGTGTGCACCTTGACCACTTTGCCGTGGATCTCGCCGGCCTCGGAATTCCAGCGCACCGCGTCGCCGACTTTGAATGAATTGCTCATCATTGCGTCCTCGCCTCTGGCTGTTGGTTTATGGAGCCGCGCGCGTCGGAGAAATTCCGCATTTTTGCGAGGCGACCGAAGGCAGACAAAAAAATCGAACGGCGAAAATCACCCGCACCTCCAACCTGCACAAGCCGAAGAAAACGGCCATGACGAGGTGTGAGATGAATAACGATCAAGGCAAGCAAGGTGACGATCCGCTCCCAACTACGCCCGACCCGCTGAGTCCGGGGCGTACCGAGGTCGATCCGATGAAGGAACGCGGCATCGACGAACTGCCCGACAACGAAGGCGAAATTCCGCTGGATGATGACGAAGCCGGGCTGGATCCCGAGCGGGTACGTCAGGAAACCGATAACGCCGAAATGGACGATCAGCCCAATCCGCGTTGAGCCTGAACAGGCAGCCGTCGCCATACGGCTGCCTTTCGGTTGCGCAATCAACAGCAGAATCAGGCAAGCATTTCACAGAAATGCACTACTTCCCGCCCGGCCGCAGGCGCAACAATCGGCGTCCGACTACCCCATGGAGGATGCTCACATGCTCGTACAAGCCTACGGCGCCCACGCTGGCGACAAACCTCTTGAGCCCATGCAGATCAACCGCCGCGCCCCGGCGGCGCACGACGTACAGATCGATATCGCCTTCTGCGGCATCTGCCATTCCGACCTGCATCAGGTGCGCGCCGAATGGGCTGGCACGCAATTCCCCTGCGTGCCCGGCCATGAAATCGTCGGCCGCGTCTCGGCGGTCGGCGATCACGTCAAAGCCTACAAGGTCGGCGATCTGGTCGGTGTCGGTTGCATCGTCGACAGCTGCCAGCACTGCGATGACTGCGACTCCGGCCTGGAAAATTACTGCGACGGCATGATCGGCACCTACAATTTCCCGACCCCGGACGCACCGGGCTGGACCCTCGGTGGTTACTCGCAAAACATCGTCGTGCACGAGCGCTATGTGTTGCGCATCCGTCATCCCGAGGCGCAATTGGCCGCCGTCGCGCCGCTGCTCTGCGCCGGCATTACCACCTACTCGCCGCTGCGCCACTGGAACGCCGGCCCCGGCAAGAAAGTCGGCGTGGTCGGCATCGGTGGCCTGGGCCACATGGGCATCAAACTGGCCCACGCCATGGGCGCCCACGTGGTCGCGTTCACTACCTCCGAATCCAAGCGTGAAGCGGCCAAGGCACTGGGCGCGGACGAAGTGGTGGTGTCACGCAATGCCGAGGAAATGGCGGCACACACCAAGAGCTTCGACTTCATCCTCAATACCGTCGCAGCGCCGCACGATCTCGACGCCTTCCTCGTGCTGCTCAAGCGCGATGGCGCGTTGACTCTGGTCGGAGCGCCCGCATCGCCGCATCCGTCGCCGAACGTGTTCAACCTGATCACCAAGCGCCGCACCATTGCCGGTTCGATGATCGGCGGCATCCCTGAAACCCAGGAAATGCTGGATTTCTGCGCCGAGCACGGCATCGTCTCCGACATCGAGTTGATCCGCGCCGACCAGATCAACGAGTCCTACGAGCGCATGCTCAAGGGCGACGTGAAATACCGCTTCGTCATCGACAACGCAACCCTCGCCGGCTAAGCGCAAGCGCCCATCGGCAGCGCAATGCTGCCGATGGTTCGAGTAATTCCATCCCTTAATTGACAGCGTCAGCGTTGCTCGCCAGAGTCGCACCCCTTTTTCCACCGCTGGGTGAACAGGGGTCGCCGTTGAACCAACAGACATTGTCCATGCGCCTGGAGCGCGTCGCTGCCCACGTGCCGGTCGACGCTCGGCTGGCGGATATCGGCTCGGATCACGCCTATTTGCCGGTTGCCCTGATGCGCCGAGGCCTGATTACAGCGGCGGTGGCTGGTGAGGTCGCGCGCACGCCGTTCCACGCAGCGCAACGCACCGTCAATGACAACGACCTGCAGGGGCAGATCAGCGTGCGTCTGGCCGATGGCCTGGCGGCGATCAGGCCTGACGACGGCATCAGCGCCATCACCCTGTGCGGCATGGGCGGCGAAACCATTCGCGATATTTTCGACAGTGGTAAAGCCCATCTCAGCGGGCAAGAACGCTTGATCCTGCAACCCAACGGCGGCGAGCAAACGCTGCGCCAATGGTTGATGGACAACGGCTACCGCATCGTTTGCGAAGAAGTGCTGCACGAGAATCGCTTCGACTATGAAATCATCGTTGCCGAGCGCGGCTCTGATCCGGTGACTTACGATGCCAGGGAACTGTTTTTCGGACCCCTGCATCTGCAGGCGCGCTGCCCGGCATTTCTGCACAAATGGCAACGCAGGCTGAAGCAGCGGCAAAAGACGTTGGGGCAGTTTACGAGAGCGCAACAGACGTTGCCGGAGGACAAAATTCTTGCGCTGAAGCAAGAGATGCAGTGGATCAGTGAATTGCTCGGGTGACTGTGCGGCCGTCTTCGCGAGCCTGCTCGCCAAAGCGGTGGGTAAAGCTACAGAGCAACCAAGTTGGCCGCAGCCGTCGGAAAAACAAAAAGCCTGCTGTTAAACGCAGGCTTTTTCGTGGGTCGTGAACTTACTTCTGCTGCGTCAGCGCCGAGTAGCTGTTCATCAGGTTGCGGTAGTTAGGAATGCGCTGCGACAACAGATTGCCCAGGCCTTCAATGTCGTTGCGCCAGTCGCGGTGCAGCTCACAGGCCACCGAGAACCAGTTCATCATCTGCGCGCCGGCCTGAGTCATGCGGCTCCATGCGGCTTGTTGCACGGTGGTGTTGAAGG
>Ga0308168_1000387_pt1 | contig 56546 bp, 49 predicted proteins | sample PhyCR2_FD_202133 | JGI IMG/M metagenome (GOLD analysis project Ga0308168, IMG submission 202133) | Phyllosphere microbial communities from UC Gill Tract Community Farm, Albany, California, United States - DLSLRC.R2 | ecosystem: Host-associated > Plants > Phyllosphere > Unclassified | place: USA...
GCGGTGCAGGTCTCTTTGATCATCACCGCACTCAGCTCAGGCAGAATCGGCTTCATCTCATCCCAGATCCATTTCGCCAGCACTTCGCTGGTCGGGTTCTCCAGACCGGGAATATCGTTGAGATAATGGTGATCGAGGCGATCGTAGATCGGCCTGAACGCCGCCTTCAGTTCGGCAAAATCCATTACCCAACCGGTATGCGCATCCACTTCACCGGTAATTTCCAGTCGCACCAGAAATGAATGGCCGTGCAGACGACCGCATTTATGCCCTTCCGGCACGTGAGGTAAGCGGTGGGCCGCTTCAAACTGGAACTCTTTAAACAGCGTGGTAGACATAATGGCTCTCAGACGTAAAAACCGCTGAAGTCTACCTGAAAAGCAGATTTTTCGCACCCGCCAGCGCTGAAAAGGACATTTCTGCTGATCTGCCGGTTACGCAGTAAATTAACTGATTGAATTACGACAACTTTATTTACCACTTTTACTGGTTAGTCTGACCCAAAAAACCACTTAGTCATTTTGGTTATTTATTATGTCGAAGCCTTATTTAATCGTTAATATACAGGCCGGTAACCTACCCACTCTTCCGCCGCTTCCCGGTACGGATTTCTGACACTGGAATTTTTAACGCGATGACGACTCAGGCACCCCCAGCGATGCTTCCGCTATCCCCGGAGCAAATTGCGCGCTTACAGGCCGCGACCACCGATTTCAATCCAACGCAGCTGGCATGGCTCTCTGGCTACTTCTGGGGCATGGTTAATCAGGCACCGGGCACCGTAGCCGCGCCTGCGCCGGTCGCCGCTGAGGTGCCGGGCATTACGCTGATCTCCGCCTCCCAAACCGGCAATGCGCGCCGGCTGGCCGAGCAGCTGCGTGACGATTTGCTGGCGGCGAAACTGAGCGTCAACCTGGTGAATGCCGGCGACTATAAATTCAAACAGATCGGTCAGGAAAAACTGCTGGTCATCGTGACCTCAACGCAGGGCGAGGGCGAACCGCCGGAAGAGGCGGTGGCGCTGCATAAATTCCTGCTGTCGAAGAAAGCGCCGAAGCTGAGTGATACCGCCTTTGCCGTGTTCGGTCTTGGCGATACCTCCTATGAATTTTTCAGTCAGGCCGGTAAAGACTTCGACCAGCGTCTGGCTGAACTGGGCGGCGAACGCCTGCTGGATCGCGTGGATGCCGATGTTGAATACAGCGAGCTGGCCAGCGCCTGGCGTCTGCAGCTCACCGATATTCTCAAAGCGCGCGTGCCGGCGGAACCGGCAGCGCAGCTGGCAGCCAGCGCGGCTGGCAGCGTCAATCTGGTGGACAGCAGTCCTTACACCAAAGAAGCGCCGCTCACCGCCAGCTTTGCTCTGAACCAGAAAATTACCGGTCGCAACTCAGATAAAGACGTGCGCCATATTGAAATCGATCTGGGAGATTCCGGTCTGCGTTACCAGCCAGGCGATGCGCTCGGCGTATGGTATGAAAACGATGCTGAACTGGTGCAGGAGCTGCTGCAGCTGGTATGGCTGAAAGGCGATGAGCAGGTCGAGGTGCGCGGAGAAACTCTGCCGCTGGCCGAGGCGCTGCAGAAACATTTCGAACTGACGGTTAACACGCCGCAGATCGTCGAGCAGTATGCGGCCCTGTCGCGCAACGAGGCGCTGCTGGCGCTGGCGGGCGACAAGCCGAAACTGCAAAGCTTCGCGCAGAGTTTCCCGATTGTCGACATGGTGCGCCAGGCACCCACCGAACTGAACGCCGGCCAGCTGACTGGCCTGCTGCGTCCGCTGACGCCGCGGCTTTACTCCATCGCCTCGTCGCAGGCGGAGAGCGAAACCGAAGTGCATATCACCGTCGGCGCGGTGCGTTATGAAATTGACGGCCGTCAGCGCGGCGGCGGCGCTTCCACCTGGCTGGCCGATCGGCTGGAAGAAGATGGCGAAATCCGCGTGTTCATCGAGCATAACGATAATTTCCGCCTGCCGGTCAATCCGGATGCGCCGGTGATCATGATCGGCCCGGGCACCGGTATTGCCCCGTTCCGCGCCTTCATGCAGCAGCGTGAAAACGACGGTGCCAGCGGTAAAAACTGGCTGTTCTTTGGTAATCCGCACTTCACCGAAGATTTCCTCTATCAGGTAGAGTGGCAGAAATACGTTAAAGACGGTCTGCTGACCCATATCGATCTGGCGTGGTCACGCGATCAGGCCGAAAAGATTTACGTACAGGATAAAATCCGCGCCAGAGGGGCTGAAGTGTGGCGCTGGATTGAAGAGGGCGCGCACCTGTACGTCTGCGGCGACGCCAATCGCATGGCGAAAGACGTTGAACAGGCATTACTGGATGTGGTGGTCGAACACGGCGGCATGGATCGTGAAACCGCTGACGAATTTTTAAGTGAGCTGCGCATTGAGCGCCGTTATCAGCGAGACGTTTACTAATGAGCGAAAAACATCCTGGACCGCTGGTGGTTGAAGGCAAACTTTCCGACGCCGAGCGTCTGAAAAAGCAGAGCAACTACCTGCGCGGCACCATTTTAGAAGATCTCGACAATGGCCTGACCGGCGGCTTTACCGGCGATAACTTCCTGCTGATCCGTTTTCACGGCATGTACCAGCAGGATGACCGCGACATCCGCGCCGAGCGCGCCGCGCAGAAGCTGGAACCGCGTCATGCGATGATGCTGCGCTGCCGTCTGCCGGGCGGCATCATCACGCCAACGCAGTGGCTGGCGATTGATAAATTTGCCACCGACAAAACGCTGTACGGCAGCATTCGCCTGACTAACCGTCAGACGTTCCAGTTTCACGGCATTCTGAAGAAGAACGTCAAGCCAACTCACCAGATGCTGCATGAAGTCGGACTGGACGCGCTGGCCACCGCTAACGACGTCAACCGTAACGTGCTGTGTACCTCGAACCCGGTGGAGTCAGAGCTGCATCAGGAAGCGTACGAGTGGGCGAAAAAGCTTTCCGAGCACCTGCTGCCGCAGACGCGCGCCTACGCCGAGATCTGGTGGGATCAGGAGAAGGTCGCCACCACCGATCAGGAGCCGATCCTCGGTGAGACCTATCTGCCACGTAAGTTTAAAACCACCGTGGTGGTGCCGCCGCATAACGATGTCGATCTGCATGCGAACGATCTGAACTTCATCGCCATTGCGGAGAACGGCAAGCTGATTGGCTTTAACCTGCTGGTCGGCGGCGGCTTGTCGATTGAGCACGGCAACAAAGCCACCTATGCGCGCACCGCCAGCGAGTTTGGCTACCTGCCGGTGGAGAAGATCCTTGATGTGGCTGCGGCGGTAGTCACCACGCAGCGCGACTGGGGTAACCGTACCGATCGTAAAAATGCCAAAACCAAATACACGCTGGAGCGCGTCGGCGTCGAGACCTTTAAAGCCGAAGTCGAGAAGCGTGCCGGCCTGACCTTCGAGCCGATTCGCCCATACGAATTTACCACCCGTGGCGATCGCATCGGCTGGGTGAAGGGCATCGACAAAAAATGGCACCTGACGCTGTTTATCGAAAACGGTCGCCTGCTGGATTATCCGGGCCGTCCGCTGAAGCGCGGTATCGCGGAGATTGCCAAAGTGCATCAGGGCGATTTCCGCCTGACCGCCAATCAGAACCTGATTGTGGCCGGCGTACCGGAGGCGCAGAAAGCGCAGATTGAAGCCATTGCGCGTGAGCACGGCCTGATGGAAGCAGTCACGCCGCAGCGTGAAAACTCCATGGCCTGCGTGGCCTTCCCGACCTGTCCGCTGGCGATGGCTGAAGCCGAACGCTTCCTGCCATCCTTCGTCAGCAAAGTGGAGGAGATCATGCACCGCCACGGCGTCGGCGAAGAGCACATAGTGTTACGCGTTACCGGTTGTCCGAACGGTTGCGGGCGTGCCATGCTGGCCGAACTGGGCCTGGTGGGCAAAGCGCCAGGCCGTTACAACCTGCATATTGGTGGTAATCGCATCGGCACGCGTATCCCGCGCATGTACCGCGAAAACATCACGGAAAACGAAATCCTCGCCAGCATTGATGAGCTGGTGGCACGCTGGGCCAGCGAGCGCACGGCGGATGAAGGGTTTGGTGATTTCGTGATTCGCGCGGGCATTGTGCAGCCGGTGGTCGATCCCGCCCGTGATTTCTGGGACCCGGAGGCAGTATGACACTACCCGATCTCGCCAGCCTGAACAGCGGCAGCAAAGTCGATCGCATCATGGCGCTGGCGGAAAGCAACGTCCAGCTGGAAAAGCTCTCTGCTGAACAGCGCGTCAGCTGGGCGCTGGAGCAGCTGCCGGGCGCCTTTGTGCTGTCGTCGAGTTTTGGTATTCAGGCGGCGGTGCTGTTGCACATGGTCACGCAGCAGCGCCCGGATATTCCGGTGATCCTCACCGATACCGGTTACCTGTTCCCTGAGACCTACCGCTTCATTGATGAACTGACGCAGCAGCTGAACCTGAATCTGCAGATCTTCCGCGCTGAAACCTCACCGGCGTGGCAGGAAGCGCGCTACGGCAAGCTGTGGGAGCAGGGCGTTGAAGGGATCGAGCAGTACAACCAGCTGAACAAAGTCGAGCCGATGAACCGCGCGCTGCAAACGCTGGGTGCGCAGACCTGGTTTGCCGGCCTGCGCCGCGATCAGTCTGGCAGCCGTGCCAGCCTGCCGGTACTGGCCGTGCAGCGTGGCGTGTTCAAAATCCTGCCGATCATCGACTGGGATAACCGTCAGGTGCACCAGTATCTGAAGCAGCATGGGCTGAAGTACCATCCGCTGTGGGACGAAGGTTACCTCTCCGTGGGCGACACGCACACCACGCGCAAGTGGGAGCCGGGGATGGCCGAGGAAGAGACGCGCTTTTTCGGCCTCAAACGCGAGTGCGGGTTACACGAAGGCTGACGGGCGCAATTGCTGCGAGTGCGCAGCGGTGCGCACCCGCAAAAAACCGGCAGGATCTTACAACGCTGGATTAGCCAGCTCCGTCAGCAGCGGCTGCAAAATGCGTACGCTGTCGCGCGTGCGCTGATGGATGCGCCCCGGCAGCCAGTGGTCGATGTAAGTCAGATTATCGCGCCCGGTCTGGTGGCGCACCGTACCCTCCGGAAAATGCGGTGAACGCGCGCGCTGCTGCTCACCGGCTTTATTGCCCAGCGCCCAGTTGGCTGCGGTAACGTCCAGCAGCGGAATCCCGGCTTTATCAAACGGATTAACGCCTGGGTAGTCGCGTGCGGTCAGCACGTGGCTGGCGGCCATGATGCCGTAACGGTGCGCAATCTGCAGGGCGCGCGCGCTGGTCTGCTTGCGTACCGCCGCTGGCGTATTCATGCCGTTATTAAAGTAGAGGCGATCGCCAACGATCAGGCTATTCAGATCGATCACCAGCAGCGTATCTTTCTTCTCCTGCACGCTCATGCGCGCCAGATAATCATCCATACCGTGTAAACCGGCTTCGCCTGCGCTCAGCGCCACAAAGCGCACGCCATAGTGCAGCGGCGTTTGACTCAGCGCCTGCGCCAGCTCCAGCATCACGCCCAGCCCGGAAGCGTTATCGTCCACGCCCTGCAATCGCAGGCCGCCGAGATTATTATCTGCCTCGTGCTGGCTGAGCGGTGTCCAGGTATCCAGATGGGTGACGATCAGAATCTCCTGCGGCACGCTGCCGGCGCGTGCGGCGATCACCGAGGTCGCCGTCACTTTATGGCGGCGCGTGATGCCCTGTTTCTCCAGCCAGTTATAGCTGGTATTAAACTGCCGGGTATTGCTCTGATAACCGAGCTGGGTGAACTGCTGCTGCAGATAATCTGCCGTCATCAGCTCGGCGGGGCTGCCGCTCATGCGGCCGGGGAAATAGGTGGCGATGTGACGCAGCTGCTGTTCGGCAAAGTGGCCTGGGGCGATCGCTGCAGCCTGCGCCAAAAGAGGCAAACCGCCGGCAATCAGTGCTGCCAGCACGCTGCGGCGGAGAGTGGCAAACATAGTGGTTGTCCTTTTCTGACATCCCGTCAGGGTAAAAAAATTCTGAGTTAGTATGAAACTGTGACGCCGCCTGCACAATTTGTATCGCTCCGAAACACCAGCAATATCATTTGTTAAGCACAAATTGTTATCAGCAATCCCGGTGCGTTATTCCATTTGGTAACTACTCATGCTAATTCGTAATTTCATCTGCCAGAAGGCGGGGACGTATAGTCGCGTTAACTTATTGTAAAACTAACAAGGTTAACGTGGATTACTTGCCTCTCTTTGCCGATCTCAAAAACCGTCCGGTGTTGGTGGTCGGCGGTGGCGAAATCGCTGCGCGTAAAATTGAGCTGCTGCGGCGTGCCGGTGCGCACGTGCGGGTAGCCGCGCGCGAGCTCGGCCATGAACTGCAGGCGCTGCGCGACATTAACGCCATCGAGTGGATTGCTCAGCACTTCGACGCGGCGCAGCTGGACGATGTTTTCCTCGTGATTGCCGCCACCGACGACAATGCTCTCAACGCGCAGGTATTTGATGCCGCCAATGCGCGCCACAAGCTGGTAAATGTGGTCGACGACCAGCCGAAATGCAGCTTTATCTTCCCGTCGATTGTTGACCGCTCACCGCTGGTGGTGGCGATCTCCTCCAGCGGCACCGCGCCGGTGCTGGCGCGTCTGCTGCGTGAAAAAATCGAAGCGCTGCTGCCCGCCAATCTCGGGCAGATGGCCGAAGTGGCCGGTCAGTGGCGCGACAAAGTCAAACAGCGTTACCACAAAATGTCTGACCGTCGTCGCTTCTGGGAGCGGGCTTTTAATGGCCTGTTTGCCAGCCAGATGGCGGCGGGTAACGTCAACGAGGCGCGCCGCACGCTCGATCGCGAACTGGAAAACACCTCCGATAATCAGGGTGAAATCACGCTGGTCGGTGCCGGCCCTGGCGACAGCGGTCTGCTGACGCTGCGCGGGCTGCAGGTGATGCAGCTGGCCGATGTGGTGCTGTATGACCATCTGGTCAGCGACGAGGTGCTGGAGCTGGTAAGACGCGATGCCGATCGTATCTGCGTCGGCAAACGCGCCGGCGCCCACTCGGTGCCGCAGGAAGAGACCAATCAGCTGCTGGTGACGCTGGCGCAGCAGGGCAAGCGCGTGGTGCGCCTGAAAGGCGGCGATCCGTTTATTTTTGGCCGCGGCGGCGAAGAGCTGCAGGCGGCGCAGGCGGCGGGCATTCCGTTCCAGGTGGTGCCGGGCATCACCGCGGCCGCGGGTGCTACCGCGTATGCCGGTATTCCGTTAACCCACCGCGATTATGCCCAGAGCGTGCTGTTTATTACCGGTCACTGCCGCGCCGACGGCGACGGTATCGACTGGCCGTCGCTGGCGCGTGCGCGGCAGACGCTGGCAATTTACATGGGCACGGTGAAAGCGGCGGAAATTGCCGCCGGGCTGATCGAACACGGCCGCGCGCCGTCAACGCCAGTGGCGGTGATTGGTCGCGGCACGCGCCAGGGTCAACAGGTGCTGACCGGCACCTTAGCACAACTCGAGGCGCTGGCAGCTGCCGCGCCAACGCCAGCGCTATTAGTGATTGGCGAAGTGGTGAATCTGCACGGGCAACTTGCCTGGTTCCAACATTCGGCACAGCAGGGGGCTCGCGAGTCCGCCGTTGTCAATTTGGCTTGAGGAAAAATTATGGACCAAAATCGTCTCACTCATCTGCGCCAGCTGGAGGCAGAGAGTATCCATATCATCCGCGAGGTGGCGGCCGAGTTCAGCAATCCGGTGATGATGTACTCCATCGGTAAAGACTCCTCGGTGATGCTGCATCTGGCGCGCAAAGCCTTCTATCCGGGCACGCTGCCGTTTCCGCTGCTGCACGTTGATACCGGCTGGAAATTCCGTGAAATGTACGAGTTCCGCGATCGCACCGTGAAAGCGATGGGCGCAGAGCTGCTGGTGCACCGTAACCCGGAAGGCGTGGCGATGGGTATTAACCCGTTCGTGCACGGCAGCGCCAAACACACCGACATCATGAAAACCGAGGGTCTGAAGCAGGCGCTGAACAAATACGGTTTTGATGCGGCATTCGGTGGCGCACGCCGTGACGAAGAGAAGTCGCGCGCCAAAGAGCGTATCTATTCGTTCCGCGATCGTTTCCACCGCTGGGATCCGAAGAACCAGCGTCCGGAGCTGTGGCACAACTACAATGGCCAGATCAACAAAGGCGAAAGCATTCGCGTGTTCCCGCTCTCCAACTGGACCGAGCTGGATATCTGGCAGTACATCTTCCTGGAAAACATCGAAATCGTGCCGCTGTACCTGGCTGCACCGCGCCCGGTACTGGAGCGCGACGGCATGCTGATGATGATTGATGACGATCGTATCAACCTGCAGCCGGGAGAAGTGATTAAGCAGCGTATGGTGCGTTTCCGTACCCTCGGCTGCTGGCCGCTGACCGGCGCGGTGGAATCCGAGGCGCAGACGCTGCCGGAAATCATTGAAGAGATGCTGGTCTCCACCACCAGTGAACGTCAGGGGCGCGTGATTGACCGCGACCAGGCCGGTTCGATGGAACTGAAAAAACGTCAGGGTTATTTCTAAGGAGACGCCGATGAATACCGTTATTGCCCAACAGATTGCCGAGCAGGGCGGCGTTGAAGCCTGGCTGACCGCGCAACAACACAAAAGCCTGCTGCGTTTCCTCACCTGCGGCAGCGTCGACGACGGCAAAAGTACGCTGATTGGCCGTCTGCTGCACGATACGCGCCAGATTTATGAAGATCAGCTGTCGTCGCTGCACAATGACAGCAAACGCCACGGCACCCAGGGCGAGAAACTCGATCTGGCGCTGCTGGTCGATGGCCTGCAGGCCGAGCGCGAGCAGGGCATCACTATCGATGTGGCCTATCGCTATTTCTCCACCGAGAAGCGCAAGTTCATCATCGCCGACACGCCGGGGCACGAGCAGTACACCCGCAACATGGCGACCGGTGCCTCAACCTGCGATCTGGCGATCCTGCTGATCGATGCGCGCAAAGGCGTGCTGGATCAGACCCGTCGCCACAGCTTCATCGCCACGCTGCTGGGCATCAAACATCTGGTGGTGGCGATCAACAAGATGGATCTGGTGGCGTACAGCCAGGAGACCTTCGAGCAGATCAAACAGGATTACCTCGATTTTGCCGCGCAGCTGCCGGACGATCTTGATATCCGCTTTGTGCCGATGTCGGCGCTGGAAGGCGATAACGTCGCCACCCCGAGCGTAACCATGCCGTGGTACAGCGGCCCGACGTTGCTCGACGTGCTGGAAACGGTAGAGCTGAAGCGCGTGGTCGACACGCAGCCGATGCGCTTCCCGGTGCAGTATGTTAACCGGCCGAACCTCGACTTCCGTGGCTATGCCGGTACGCTGGCATCGGGCGTGGTCAGCGTCGGCCAGCGGGTGAAAGTGCTGCCGTCCGGCGTGGAATCCAGCGTTGCGCGTATCGTCACCTTTGACGGCGACCTGCAGCAGGCGGCCGCCGGTGAGGCGATTACCCTGGTGCTGAACGATGAGATCGACATCAGCCGTGGCGATCTGCTGGTGGATGCCGCAGCCGATTTGCAGGCGGTGCAGTCCGCGACCGTCGACGTGGTGTGGATGGCGGAACAGCCGCTGCAGCCGGGACAAAGCTATGAAGTGAAAATTGCCGGCAAGAAAGCGCGTGGCCGCGTCGAAAAGATTCTCCATCAGGTGGAGATCAATACGCTGGAAAAACGCGCGGTCGACAGCCTGCCGCTCAACGGCATCGGTCTGGTAGAGGTGACGTTTGATGAACCGATGGTGCTGGATGCTTACCAGCAGAACCCGGTGACCGGCGGCATGATCTTTATCGATCGCCTGAGCAACGTGACCGTCGGTGCCGGCATGATCCATCAGCCGCTGAGCGCCGCGCGCAGTCAGGCTGGCCAGTACAGTGATTTCGAGCTGGAGCTGAACGCGCTGGTGCGCCGTCACTTCCCGCACTGGAACGCGCGCGACCTGCTGGGCGGTCAGTAATGGCGCAGCACGACGAAAACGTGGTGTGGCATGACCATCCGGTCACGCGCGCTGAACGCGAACAGCAGCACGGCCATCGTGGCGTGGTGCTGTGGTTTACCGGGCTCTCTGGCTCGGGTAAATCTACCGTGGCCGGTGCACTGGAGCAGTCACTGCACCGGCTGGGCGTCAGCACCTATCTGCTGGACGGCGACAATGTGCGTCACGGCCTGTGCCGCGATCTCGGTTTCAGCGATGAAGACCGCAAAGAGAATATCCGGCGCGTGGGTGAAGTGGCGAAACTGATGGTGGATGCCGGATTGGTGGTGCTGACGGCGTTCATCTCGCCGCACCGTGCCGAGCGCCAGATGGTGCGCGATCTGCTCGGTGACGGGCAGTTTATCGAGGTGTTCGTCGATACGCCGCTGGCGGTGTGCGAAGCGCGCGATCCGAAAAGCTTGTATAAAAAAGCCCGTGCCGGCGAGCTGCGTAACTTCACCGGTATCGACAGCGTTTACGAGGCGCCGGACGCGCCGGAAATCCAGCTGGATGGTGAACAATTGGTTACAAAACTGACCGGCCAATTGTTAGACCTGCTGCGCCACCACGATATCATCAGATCCTGAACCGACAGCGGCAAATCTCACGGTTTGCCGCGCTTTAGCGTCAACAGGATCTCTATGCAGAACGTTACCCCCATGCTGGCACGCAAAGATGAACGCACCCCGGATGAGCCACGCTCATCGTTGCCGGGCGGCGTGATCGGCTTTCTCTCGTACTGGTGTGCGCTGGGCATCCCGTTTCTGCTGTACGGCTCTAACACGCTGTTTTTCTTTCTCTACACCTGGCCTTTTTTCCTCGCGCTGCTGCCGGTTTCGGTGCTGATTGGCATCGTGCTCAGCCTGATGCTGCGTGGCCGGCTGTGGTGGAGCGGCCTGATCACCGCCCTGGTGGTGGTGTGCCTGTTCTGGCTGCTGTTCTCCTTTCTCTCGGGCTGGTAATCCGGCGCTGATGTGCAAACGCATCGGCAGGTTACAAAACTTTACCTGCCGTCCGGCGCTTTCCCCGTCATTATTTGTCCAGACAAATCTGCTTGCGCGCCATTTTCGCTGCCGCAGTGGAGTCCGGCGTCAAGTTATGGGATGATTGAGCCGTTTTTCAGGGGGCGGGGATGGGAAAACTGACGTTACTGCTGCTCGTGCTGCTGGGATGGTTGCAATACTCTCTGTGGCTGGGCAAGAACGGTATCCATGATTACACGCGCGTCAGCGAAGACGTGGCGTCACAACAGGCGAATAACGCCAAACTCAAAGCGCGTAACGATCAGCTTTTTGCCGAAATTGACGATCTCAATGGCGGTTCAGAGGCGATTGAGGAACGCGCACGCAGCGAGCTGGGCATGATCAGGCCTGGCGAGACTTTCTATCGTCTGGTGCCAGACCAAAACAAACGTAATGCGCAACAAGCGGCGCAGAACCAACAACGATAAACCATGAATCAGCTCTCTTCCTCTGCGGATGTGATTGCCGTGGTGCCGGCTGCCGGTATCGGCAGCCGCATGCAGGCCGCCTGTCCGAAGCAGTATCTCACCATCGGTTCGTTAACCCTGCTCGAGCACAGCGTGGCGCGCCTGCTGGCGCATCCGGCGGTAAAGCAGGTGGTGGTGCCAGTCAGCCCGGATGACGGCTGGTTCGATAGCCTGCCGCTGGCGCAGGATGCCCGCGTGCTGCGCGTCACCGGCGGCGAAACCCGCGCCGAGTCGGTGCTGGCCGGATTACAGACCATCCGCCACAGTGCCTGGGTACTGGTGCACGACGCGGCGCGGCCGTGTCTGCATCCTGATGATTTAGCGCGTCTGCTGGCGGTGCGTGAGCACAGCAAAGTCGGCGCGATTCTGGCGGCACCGGTGCGCGACACCATGAAGCGCGCGGAGCCCGGCAAAGGTGCCATTGCGCATACCGTCGAACGCGATGACTTATGGCATGCGCTGACGCCGCAGTTTTTCCCGCATGCGCTGCTGACCGCCTGCCTGACGCGCGCGCTCAATGAAGGCGCGACCATCACCGATGAAGCCTCGGCGCTGGAGTACTGCGGCTATCATCCTGAGCTGGTCAGCGGACGCAGCGACAATATTAAGGTAACGCGGCCGGAAGATCTGGCGCTGGCGGCCTTCTATCTCACTCAGATTCAGTTAAAGGAGCACGCATGATGCGTATCGGTCACGGTTTTGACGTGCACGCGTTTGGCGGCGAAGGTCCGCTGGTGATTGGCGGGGTGCGTATTCCCTTCGAACAGGGCTTTATTGCGCATTCTGACGGCGATGTGGCGCTGCATGCGCTGACCGACGCGCTGCTGGGCGCGGTGGCGATGGGCGACATCGGCAAACTGTTCCCGGACACCGATCCGGCATTCAAAGGCGCCGACAGCCGCGGTTTGCTGCGCGAAGCCTGGCGTCGCATTCAGCAGAAGGGCTACCTCATCGGCAACGTCGATGTCACCATCATCGCTCAGGCACCGAAAATGCTGCCGCACGTGCCGCAGATGCGCGTCAACATCGCCGAAGATCTCGGTTGCCACATGGATGATGTCAACGTCAAAGCCACCACCACCGAGAAGCTGGGCTTCACCGGTCGCGGTGAAGGCATCGCCTGCGAAGCCGTGGCGCTGCTGGTGAAGGCCGATCGGGCATGAGTGAACTGCTCTACCTGCACGGCGTACCCGCTGCTACCGGGGTGATCAAAGCCAGTCCCGAAGATTTCGTGGTGATTGAAGATCTCGGCTATCCCTATGACGGCGAAGGCGAGCAGCTGCTGGTGCGCATCCGTAAAATTGGCTGCAACACGCGTTTTGTCGCTGAGGCAATCGCCAAATTTCTCGGCGTGCATCAGCGCGATCTCAGCTATGCCGGCATGAAAGATCGCCACGCGGTCACCGAGCAGACGCTGTGCTTCCGCGTGCCGGGCACGGCGATGCCCAATCTTGCCGGCTTCCAGCTGGAAGGCGTGGAGATCCTGCAGGTGATTCGCCACAAGCGTAAACTGCGCACCGGCGCGCTGGCGGGCAATGCGTTTCGTCTGGTGGTACGTCAGGTGTCCGATCGCGCGCAGGTGGAATCGCGTCTGCAGCGGATTCAGCAGCAGGGCGTGCCCAACTATTTTGGCGAACAGCGCTTTGGCCGCGGCGGCAATAACCTGACGCAGGCGCGGCTGTGGGCAGAAGAGAAATTCCGTCCGCGTGACCGCAGCATGAAAGGTATTCTGCTGTCGGCGGCGCGCAGCCAGCTGTTTAATCAGCTGACCAGCGCGCGTCTGCAGCGTGACGGTGCGCTGGATCGCGTGCAGTCCGGCGATGTGCTGCAGCTCAGCGGGCGCGGCAGCTGGTTTGTTGCCCAGGCGGACGAATTACCTGCGCTGCAGCAGCGTGTGGATAACCACGAGCTGCGCATTACCGCACCGCTGGCCGGGCGCGGCGAGCCGGGCACCCAGGGCGAAACGCTGGCGTTTGAACAGCAGCAACTGGCGGGCGCAGCCGATCTGCTGGGTCTGCTGGAGCGTGAACGCGTTGATGCCGCGCGGCGCGCCATGCTGGTGGTGCCGAAAGATCTGCAGTGGAACTGGTGGGATGACGTCACGCTCGAGTTGCAGTTCTGGCTGCCGGCCGGCAGTTTTGCCACCAGCGTAGTGCGTGAGCTGCTGAGCAACGGCGCAGCGGCCCCGCTCGGCGACGAATAAGCGAACCCGGCGACGATGAGCAAAAATCTCACCATCAAGGATATTGCCGTACTCGCCGGTGTGTCGATCACTACCGTCTCGCGCGTGCTCAACAAGCATGCGTGGGTATCGGAAAAAACCCGCACGCGGGTGGAACAGGTGATCGCCGAGCATCAGTTCAGCCCCAACCTGATGGCGCGCGGCATGATATCGCGCCAGAGCTACACCCTCGCGGTGATTGTCTCTGACATCACTAACCCTTACTTCGTCACGCTGGTGGCGCAGATTCAGCAGGCCTGTCTGGCCATCGGTTACAAAATCACCCTGTACGATACCCAGTCGGCCAACCGCAGCCCTCAGCACGACGATGACGAAAGCGCGATTTTTCAGTCGATTATCGATAGCCAGATCGATGGGGTGATCGTGCTCGGCGGCCACAGCGACTATGCGCCGATTCCGGCCGGCTACCTGACGCTGCTGGAATCGCTGATGGACAAAATGGCGGTGGTGGTGGTGGGGCAGCCGCATCCTGCTGGCCGATGGCCGTGCGTGATGCGCGACCAGCAGCACTGCGTCGGACTGGCGGTGAATCATTTGCTGGCGCGCGGCCTGCGTGATATCGCGTTTATTGGCGGCTCGCGCAAAGTGTGGGTGACGCGCGAGCGCGTCAGTCATTTCCACGCCACGCTGCAGCAGGCCGGCATTACGCCGCGCGACAGCTGGATCTGCCTGAATAACTTCTATCCTGAACACGGCTATCAGGCGGTTGATACGCTGTGGCAGCAGGCAGAGCAACCGCAGGCGCTGGTGGCGATCAACGATCGCGTGGCGATGGGCGCGATCCGCGCGCTACGCGATCGCGGCATTGACGTGCCTGAGCAGGTAGCGGTCATCAGCTGCGAGCGCTTCCCCGGCAGCGAGTATTTTATCCCGCGCCTGACCAGCGTCGATCACCAGAATCCGCAGCTGGGGCAAAACATTATCACCATGATGATGGCGCAGCTGGACGGTAGCTTAAGCCCGCACGCGCGCTGCAGCGCACCGCTAAAGCCGGTATTGATCCCCGGCGAATCCGCCTGATCTTCTCCCCTTAAACGTTCCGCCTGCTTTCGTTGCGCTTTGTTAGCGCGATCGCAATTTCACGATCCTCACGTTGACTTAATATGCGCCATTAAATAAGTTGGCTCACAACCTGAAAACGTTTTCAGGTTGGCGGGAAAACAGTTTAAGGAGCGGTAATGAAACCCACCATGATGACCTACATCCACCAGCAACCCGAGGTGCTGAGCCATCTGCTGGCGTGCTATCCGCAGGGATTACCGGTGCTGGGCAAGGCGAAAACAGTGCTGATTCTGGCCACCGGCTCCAGCATCAACGCCGCGCTCAGCGCCAAATATTACGTTGAGCAACTGACTGGCGTACGCATCAGCGTGCAGGAGCCGTTCCATTTTCAGCATTACGAGCAGTGGGACCCGGCGACCGATCTGGTGATCGCGATTTCACAGAGCGGCGAGAGCACTTCGACGCTGGCAGCGATCGACGCGCTGAAAAAACAGCACGGCGTGGCAACCTGGGGCATCACCAGCAAAATCACCAGTCCGCTGGCGCAGGCGGTGGATCACGCCGTAGACATCATGAACGGCGAAGAGCGCGTCGGGTATGTCACCAAAGGCTATGTCGCCACGATCCTGACGCTGATGCTGATTGGCGTGCAAAGTGCGCGCCACAGCGGTCGCCTCAGCGCAGAGCAGGAGCAGCAGGCGCTGGCGCAACTGCAGCACGGCGTCGACGCGATTCCGGACATCATCGCCCGCACCGAGCGCTTCTGGCAGCGCTGGCAGGACGATCTCACTGCGGCGCCACGCTTTATCTCGATTGGCTTTGGTCCGGCGATTGGCGTGATCAAAGAGATGGAGACCAAATTCAGCGAAACGGTGCGCGTGCCGTCGCAGGGCATTGAACTGGAAGCGTTTATGCACGGCCCCTATTTCGAAATCAATCCGCAGCACCGGCTGTTCTTCATCGACGTCGAGGCGCCGGTGCGCGAACGCCTGCAGCTGCTGCGCCAGTATGAGCAGCGCGTGACGCCGCACGTCTGGAGTCTGTGTCTCGGGGAAAGTGATGATGCGCGCACGCTGGCGCTCGGCGTGGAGGTCAGCGAATGGATAGCGCCGCTGCTGATGGTGATTCCATTCCAGATCCTCGCGCATCACATCGCTGAAGCCAAAGGCAACAATCTGCCGCAGCGCATATTCACTGATTTTGGCGTGGCGATGAAGAGCAAAACCAAACCGGGTGATTACGACTAACGCCGGGCGCGAGCCATAAGGATAACAACAATGAAACTCGATTACGTGAAGCTGGCGCAGGCCATCAGGGAACAGGTCGGCGGCGACGATAATATCAGCCACATTTCACACTGCGCCACGCGGCTGCGGCTGACGATAAACGATCTGGCCAGTGTCGATATGCCGGCCATCAGTAGCCTGCCGGGCGTCATCCGCGTGGTGAACGCGTCCGGGCAGCTGCAGATTGTGGTCGGGCCGCAGGTCGAACAGCTGTATCAGGCGATGCAGCAGGGCGCAGCGCCGGTGGCCGAGCCGGTGAAGCCCGGCAAAGACGAGCGCGGCGTTGCGGGCAAAATGCTGGCCACGCTCGGCGCTATCTTCACGCCTTACATTGGCGTACTGGCTGGCATCGGGGTGATCAAAGGCATCATGGTGCTGCTGCAGACGCAGGGCTGGGTGGCGGACGATGACCTGCTGTTCGCCATGTTCAACGCGCTGGCCAGCGGCGTGTTTGTCTTTCTGCCGTTGTTTATTGCGGTTACCGCGGCAGACCGTTTCGGTGCCAGCCGTTTCACCGCGCTGGCGCTGACGGCGGCGATGGTGTTTCCGCTGACCCAGCCGGATCTGCCGGCGCACTTCGCGCTGTTCGGCCTGAGCATCAGCCTGAAGATTTACGGCGGCGCGGTGATTCCGGCGATTCTGGCGGTACTGCTACTGAGCAAGGTTGAGCGCCGGCTGAAACAGTGGATCCCCGAGGTGGCAGCGCTGGTGTTTGTGCCGTGCCTGTCGCTGCTGATTTGCGGCTTTGTGGTGTTCACGGTGATTGGCCCGCTGGCGGATTACGTTGGCGTCGGCATCGCCAGCGGCTACAGCTGGCTCTATCAGCTCAGCCCGATGATTTCCGGCGCGCTGCTGGCGGGCATTGGTCAGCTGTTCGTGGTGTTTGGTGTGCACTGGGGCATCATCCCGCTGGCGCTGATCAATATTCAGGTGCAGGGCTATGACACCATCATGGCGATGTTTATGTCGGCGGTGATGGGGCAGTTTGGCGCGGTTACCGGCGCGATCTTCATCGCCCGCAGCCTGCGCGACCGGCAGATTGCAATCTCGGCGTCGCTGTCAGCGTTCTTTGGCATCACCGAACCGGCGCTGTACGGCGTCAATCTGAAGTACCGCATGCTGTTTATCTTCGGCTGCATCGGCGCGGCGCTCGGCGGTGGCATCACCGGGCTGCTGCAGGTGAAAACCTACAGTTTCCTGCCGGTGCTGAACGTGTTTGAACTCGGCCTGTTCGAAGGCCCGGAGTCGAAGATGATCTATGAAGTGGCGGCAATTGCCGTGGCTTTCCTCACCCCATTCATTCTGACGCTGATTTACGGCCGCTGGACGCTGCGCAGCGTGAATAAAACCGGCGCCTGATGCGCTGATTCGTTAACACCAAAACAGGGAAATCGCATGCGGCTACTTCGCAGGGCCGCGCGCACCTTAAGGAAAGGTCATGAACACATTCACCAGGAGAAACAAGGCAGCGCTGCTGCCGCTGGCCACCCTGATGCTGGGCGCGGCACCGCCGGCGCTGGCGGAAGGATTTGTTGAAGACAGCACGCTGGAGGGCACCGTCTATTACTGGCAGCGCCACCGTGAGCGTAAAGATCTCGATCCGCACAGCACGCACTATCAGCACTATCAGACCAACCTGCATCACAGCACGCTGACCGGCGCGCTCGATTATCAGTCCGGCTATCTGGCCGATACCGTGGGCATTGATGTGGCGGCCTTCGCCACCTGGGATCTGTTTGAAGGCAGCCCGGCGCATCCCAACGAGATTAGCTTCAGTCACGGGCCTTCGATGTGGGAAGACCGTGGCGTTGGCGAACGTAACGGGCTGGATCTCTACCGTGCCGCGCTGAAACTCAAAGCCGGCGACTACTGGCTGCGGGCCGGTTATATCCAGCCGAGCGGTCAGACGCTGCTTGGCACCCAATGGGGATTTCTGCCCGGCACCTACCAGGGCGTGGAAGTCGGGGCAGTCTATGACTATGGCGCTGCCGGCGCGCTGTCGCTGTCGTGGATGGGCGCCAACAAGTACAAAGCACCGTGGTATCGCAAAATGTACGAGTTTCGCGAAATCGACCGGCAAACACGCATTCCTTATCTGCACTCGCTGGGCGCGAAGTATGACTTCAAAAACGGCAACACGCTGGAGCTGGCGTGGGGTGAATCTCCGCATTATCTCGACAAATATTTCGCCAAAGCGGCGCGTCAGACCACGCTGTGGGATAACCCGTTCAGCGTCAGCTGGCAGTTCTACGGCTCGCAGGATCGTACCGGTCGCCATGATGTTTACGATGAATTTGCCTGGCAGCAGGGCCTGACGCTGGCGTACCAGTGGGATCGCTACCAGTTCCGGCTCGAGGGCAGCGCGGTACACGCACCGGGGAAACAGGGTTACTACACCGTGGCGATGACGCCGATCTATCCCAACTCCGCGGGCCGCATCGATATGTGGTGGGATTCGCGCTCTGACTTCAACGCCGACGGCGAAAAAGCGCTGTTTGCAGGCCTGATGATCGATCTCAGCGACATCGTCTGGCCGGGCGTCAGCATCGGTGGCTCGTTCGCCTGGGGCTGGGACGGTAAACCGGCGCGCGGCGGCGACTGGTCGCAGCAGCAGCGCCTGACGGAAACCGCCATCAATGGCGATCTGGTGTGGCAGGTGCAGTCCGGCTGGGCCAAAGACACGGTATTCAAGCTGCATCTCACCGCCTACAACAATCATAGCGATAACCCCAGCTGGGGCGGCGGCTATGGCAACGTTTTCCAGGATGAAAAGGACGTCAAATTCATGATGATTGCCCCTTTTAGCCTGTTCAATCACTCACGACACTAAGGATGATGACCATGAGGATTCGCTTCTCCGCGCTGACCGCAGCGCTGTTACTGGCCGGGCTGGCGCACGCCGAAACCCACGTTTTAATCAATCAGGTCGGCTACGATGTTGCCGCGCCGAAAAACGCTATCGTGCAGCTGACCGGCGACTCGCGCGCTAAGCCGCCGGTGAAATTTACCCTGCTGGATAATGAGACCAATAAAGCGGTGCTGAGCGGCACGCTGCAGCCGCAGGGTGACGTGCCGGGCTGGGGCGATCGCACCTTCTATCGTGCCGATTTCTCCGGCTGGCAAACGCCGGGCCGCTACGTGCTGCAAACCACCAGCAGCGACGGCGATGTGCGCTCCGGGCCGTTCATTATTGGTGCCGATCTGCTCGAGCGCTATACGCTGTCCGATGTGATTGCCTATTTCAAAAGCCAGCGCGTCACCGGCCTGTTCGATAAGGCGGACCGCAAACTGCCGCTGCCACCGGGCACCGGCAGCGGTACGGTTGACGTCCACGGCGGCTGGTATGACGCCACCGGCGATTACGGCGTGCACCTGTCGCACCAGAATCTGACCTCTTACTTCAATCCGCAGCAGGCGCCGCTGGTGGCGTGGAGTTTACTGCGCGGTTATCAAAATCTCGGGGCGCGGGATAACCCGAACTTTGATGAGTATCGCCGGCGCATGCTCGACGAAGGGCTGTACGGTGCCGATTTCCTGGTGCGCATGAAGCGGCCGGGTGAATCCTTCTTCCAGGCGATCTCGTCGCCGGGCAAAGAGAAGCTGGCTCAGGACCGGGTGATCGCCAATCCCAACTGGCGCACGCAGATTAAAGAGAAGGAGTCAGATTCCACCATTGTTGAAGAAGAGGCGGTCGGCCCGCTGGCGTGGCAGGCCAGCTTCCGATCCGGTGCCGGCATGTCAATTGCCGCGCTGGCGCTGGCCAGCACCATGGAAAATGACGGTAACTTTACGCGGCAGCAGTATCTGCAAACCGCAGAAGATGCCTTTGCCTTCCTGCAGAAAAATAATCTGCGCATGGTGAACGACGGCAAAGAGAACATCGTGGATGATTACACCGCGCTGCTGGCGGCTACCGAGCTGTATCGCGCCTCGCAAAAAGCGGTCTATCTGGCTGCGGCGCAGCAGCGTGCGGAGAGCCTGATGGCGCGACTGACGTCGCTGGATAACTGGCATGACTACTGGCGTGCCGACGGCGAAAAACGCCCGTTCTTCCATCCGTCCGATGCCGGTCTGCCGGTGATTGCGCTGCTGGAGTACGCGCGCATCGCGCCGCAGGCGCAGCAGGCGAACATCCGCCAGACGGTAAAACGCTCGCTGGGCTTTGAGCTGGCGGTCACCAAAGAGAGCAATAACCCGTTTGGCTATGCGCGCCAGCTGATTCAGCTGAAAGACGGCGTGAAGCGCACCAGCTTCTTCTTCCCGCACGACAGCGAAGCTGCGCCGTGGTGGCAGGGCGAAAACGCGCGTATCGCCTCGCTGGCCGCCGCCGCCCGTCAGGCGATGCCGCTGTTCGCGGACGATAAAGCCTTTACGCAGCAGCTGCAGAGTTATGCCTGGGATCAGCTCAACTGGATCCTCGGTCATAATCCGTACGACGTCAGCATGCTGACCGGCAGCGGCTATCGTCACATCAGCTATCTGTTCTTCAATTCGTGGAAATACACCACGCTGCCGGGCGGTATCGTCAACGGCATCACCGGCGCGTCGAATCAGGTGGCGGACGGTATCGCCTTTGATGAAGGCTATGCGGTCACACGGAAGGATGACGACTGGCGCTGGGCGGAAGGCTGGCTGCCGCACTCGGCCTGGTATCTGTATGCGGTGAGCTTACCGGATCGTCACTGAGGTGATAAATCAGCCCGGCTTTCCGCCGGGCTTTTTACTGGGTGCCATTGCGTTTGACTGCTTATTGTTGCGACAACTGCCGACGGTTGCGTGATTTACGCCTACCACTTCCCGCGCCTCACCGCTAGAATGCAAACATCCTTGTGCCGCCAGCGCAGGACCGCTTGCGCCGCTGAAGGCGCAAAACGGGCGCGGCGGTCGGTGGACCGGTTAATGAAAAAGGTCAGAATCAGATGCGGATACGGCTCAGCAACAATGATGGAATTCAGACTCCCGGCATTGGCGTGTTCCCTGGCGTGAAGACATTACGACAGGTTGATCCTGGCGCCGGCGTGGCGCGGAAGAGGGCAGGCGACGGGCTGTACCAGGCTGAGGTGAATCCGGCATGGTAAACCGGCGCATCGAAACGCTTCTGGCCCAACTGCGCACGCAGGGTATTCACGATGAGCATTTGCTGAAAGCCATCGCTGATGTCCCGCGTGAACGCTTTATCGACGAGGCTTTTGAACATAAAGCCTGGGAGAACGTGGCGCTGCCGATTGGCAACGGCCAGACCATTTCTCAGCCTTATATGGTGGCGCGTATGACGGCGCTGCTGGAGCTGAACCCGACCTCGCGCGTGCTGGAAATTGGCACCGGTTCGGGTTATCAGACCGCCATTCTCGCGCATCTGGTTAACCACGTTTACTCGGTTGAACGCATCAAAGGGCTGCAGTGGCAGGCGAAACGCCGCCTGAAGCAGCTCGATCTGCATAACATTTCCACACGCCACGGCGACGGCTGGCAGGGCTGGGCCGCGCGGGGGCCGTTTGATGCCATTATTGTGACTGCCGCACCGCCAGAAATTCCGACTGCGCTGATAGCGCAACTGGGAGAAGGCGGCAAAATGGTGCTGCCGGTGGGTGAGGACCAGCAGGTACTTAAGCGCCTGCGTCGTCAGGGTGGTGAAATCATTGAAGAAACGATTGAGCCGGTGCGCTTTGTGCCGCTGGTTCAGGGCGATCTGGCATAAAGCCATCTTACGTATTTCTTCACAATCGTTACATGGCATGGCGCAGTTGATATTGTTACTATCCTTGTTAATCAATGCGAAAGCGCGTTTTTGACGGCACAGACAGTGAATCATGCGGTCAAGGTCGACACACAGTTTTATCCAGGATTGCCATCACGGGGGATCAATGAGCACGGGAAGCACAGTATTTCAATTACGCCGTCTGGCGGCACTTTCACTGGTCGGTTTTTGGCTGGCAGGCTGTAGCTCTGGCGACAACACACAAGCCCCCATCAGCCAGATTGGCAGCAACAGCGGCGACAGCGGTATGGCTGCTGCTCCCACCACAGGCGGCGGCATGATCGCCGCGCAGAACAGCACCGTGCCGGCGATGCCGCGTGGTGGAATGTTAAGCGGTGGTACACCATCAGCCGCGCCTGCGGGTGGAATGGTTAGTGGCAATAATAATGTGACCACCGAAAATGGTCGTATTGTGTACAATCGCAATTATGGGAATATTCCTAAAGGCAGCTACGGCGGTGAAACCTACACCGTTAAGCGAGGCGATACGCTGTTCTATATTGCCTGGATTACCGGCAATGATTTCCGCGATCTGGCACAGCGCAATAATATCGCGGCGCCCTATAGCCTGAGCGCCGGGCAGACGTTACAGGTGGGTAACGGTAACGGTCAGACCATCACCGGTGGTAACGCTATAACCGCAGCGGATGCCACGCAGGGCGGCGTTCCGGTGGCATCGAATCAGACGCAAATTAAATCCACCCCTGTTGCACAGCAACCTGTTATTACGTATTCTGATGATTCGGGTTCGACAGGCGGGAAAATGCTGCCGTCGAAAGGGGCAAATAATGTGGCAACGACCACAGCTCCGGTTACCGCACCGCCCACAGTTAGCAGCACAACTAATAGCACAACACCAGTGGGAAGCTGGCGTTGGCCAACTGATGGGAAGATCATCGATAACTTCTCCGCTGCGGAAGGCGGAAACAAAGGGATCGATATCGCCGGGTCGCGTGGACAACCTGTCGTCGCCACTGCATCAGGAAGAGTGGTATACGCAGGCAACGCGCTCCGCGGGTACGGTAATTTAATCATCATCAAACACAACGATGATTACCTGAGTGCCTACGCCCACAACGATACCATGCTGGTCCGGGAACAACAGGAAGTTAAGGCGGGGCAAAAAATCGCTACCATGGGTAGCACCGGAACCAGTTCAGTAAGATTGCACTTTGAAATTCGTTACAAGGGGAAATCCGTAAACCCGTTGCGTTATTTACCGCAGCGATAATCCGGCAGAACCTTGGTGTTCTGCCCTTGGATCACGGGTAGGAGCCGCTTATGAGCCAGAATACGCTGAAAGTTAATGAGTTACACGATGATGCGGAATTCGAGGAGAACGGAGCTGAGGTTTTTGATGAGAAGGCTCTCGTTGAGAACGAACCTGGTGATAATGAAGTAGCTGAAGAAGAGTTGCTGTCACAGGGTGCGACGCAACGCGTTCTGGATGCGACGCAGCTTTACCTCGGCGAGATTGGTTATTCACCACTGTTAACGGCGGAAGAAGAGGTGTTCTTCGCCCGTCGCGCATTACGCGGTGACATTCCTTCTCGTCGTCGCATGATCGAAAGTAACTTACGCCTGGTGGTAAAGATTGCCCGCCGTTATAGCAATCGTGGTCTGGCGCTGCTGGACCTGATTGAAGAGGGTAATCTCGGCCTGATTCGTGCCGTAGAGAAGTTTGACCCGGAACGCGGGTTCCGCTTCTCAACTTATGCCACCTGGTGGATTCGTCAGACCATTGAACGGGCTATCATGAACCAAACCCGTACTATTCGTCTGCCGATTCACATTGTTAAAGAGCTGAACGTTTACCTGCGTACCGCGCGTGAACTGTCGCACAAGCTGGACCATGAGCCGAGTGCGGAAGAGATCGCCGAGCAGCTGGACAAGCCAGTTGATGACGTAAGCCGTATGTTGCGTCTCAACGAGCGCATTACGTCGGTTGATACGCCGTTAGGCGGTGATTCCGAGAAAGCGCTGCTGGATATCCTGGCCGATGAGAAAGATAACGGTCCGGAAGACACCACGCAGGACGATGATATGAAACAGAGCATCGTTAAGTGGTTGTTTGAACTCAATGCCAAGCAGCGTGAAGTGCTGGCGCGTCGTTTCGGCCTGTTAGGCTATGAAGCGGCAACGCTGGAAGATGTGGGCCGCGAAATCGGTTTAACCCGTGAGCGTGTCCGTCAGATTCAGGTAGAAGGTCTGCGTCGTCTGCGTGAAATTCTGCAGACGCAGGGTCTGAATATCGAAGCACTGTTCCGCGAATAAGCCGTAGCTGGCAATAAAAACGGTGACCATAAGGTCACCGTTTTTTTATGCCTGTCATTCAGGCCGGCGCGCCGCGAACGCGCCGGTGACTGATTACATCAGGGTTTTCAGACGGTAAATCCACTCCAGCGCCTGTTTGGGCGTCAGGCTGTCCGGATCGAGCGCTTCCAGCGCTTCCACTGCCGGCGAGGTTTCCGCCACCAGCAGCGGCAGCTGTGAGCCCTCCACCGTTGAGCCGGCAGAACTGCCCGACAGCGCTTCCAGCTCTTTTAACTTGTGGCGCGCACGCTTAATCACCTCTTTCGGCACACCGGCCAGCGCCGCCACGGCCAGGCCGTAGCTCTTGCTCGCGGCGCCATCCTGCACGCTGTGCATAAAGGCAATGGTGTCACCGTGTTCCACCGCATCAAGATGCACATTCACCACGCCTTCCATTTTCTCCGGCAGGGTCGTGAGCTCGAAGTAGTGGGTGGCAAACAGCGTCATGGCTTTGATGCGATTCGCCAGGCTTTCGGCACAGGCCCAGGCGAGCGAAAGGCCATCATAAGTGGACGTCCCGCGGCCGATTTCGTCCATCAGCACCAGGCTGTTTTCGGTGGCGTTATGCAGAATGTTGGCGGTCTCGGTCATCTCGACCATAAAGGTAGAGCGACCGGAGGCGAGATCGTCGGCGGCACCGACACGGGTAAAAATGCGATCAATGGGGCCGATCACCGTCTCTTCCGCCGGCACATAGCTGCCGATCCAGGCCATCAGCGCAATCAGGGCCGTCTGCCGCATATAAGTACTCTTACCGCCCATGTTGGGGCCGGTAATGATCAGCATGCGACGCTGCATCGAAAGCGACAGCGGGTTGGCAATGAACGGCTCTTTCAGCACCTGTTCCACCACCGGATGGCGACCGGCGGTGATGCGAATCCCGGCTTTCTCCTGCAGCACCGGCCGGCAATAGTTGAGCGTCCAGGCGCGCTCGGCCAGGTTGGCCAGTACGTCCAGTTCTGCCAGCGCCGCGGCGCTCTGCTGCAGCGCTTCGAGGTGTGGCAGCAGGCGATCAAACAGCTCGTCATACAGGCTCTTTTCCAGCGCCAGCGCTTTGCCTTTCGACGTGAGAACCTTGTCTTCGTACTCTTTCAGTTCGGGAATGATATAGCGCTCAGCATTTTTCAGCGTCTGGCGGCGAACGTAATGGATAGGCACCAGATGGCTCTGTCCGCGGCTGACCTGAATGTAATAGCCGTGCACAGCATTGAAGCCAACCTTCAGCGTATCCAGCCCCAGTTTTTCGCGCTCGCGAATCTCCAGGCGGTCAAGATAGTCGCTGGCGCCGTCGGCCAGCGCGCGCCACTCGTCCAGCTCGGCGTTATAGCCGGGCGCGATAACACCACCGTCGCGCACCAGCACCGGCGGCGATTCAATAATGGCGCTTTCCAGCAGTTCGCGCAGTTCGCTGAAATCCCCCATCCGATCGCGCAGCGCGTTGAGATGGGGCGCTGCCACGTCCGCTAACTGGGTATTGAGTTCAGGTAATTGCTGGAAGGCATGACGCATGCGTGCCAGATCGCGCGGACGCGCGGTGCGCAGCGCCAGACGTGCCAGAATACGCTCCAGATCGCCCACCTGGCGCAGCACCGGTTGCAGTTCTTCGCTCAGCGACTGCAGTTCGGCAATTGATTCCTGGCGGCGCGTGATGGTGGCTACGTCGCGCAGCGGCATATGCAGCCAGCGCTTCAGCATGCGGCTACCCATCGGCGTGACGGTTTTATCCAGCACCGCCGCGAGCGTATTTTCGCTGCCGCCCGCCAGATTCTGGGTGATTTCCAGATTGCGCCGGGTAGCCGCATCCATAATGACGCTGTCCTGCTGGCGCTCCATACTCAGTGAACGAATATGGGGCAGCGAGGTGCGCTGCGTATCTTTCACATACTGCAGCAGACAGCCCGCCGCGCGCAGCGCCAGATGCGCCTGCTCGACGCCAAAGCCGCTGAGATCGCGCGTGCCAAACTGCAGGTTCAACTGCTGACGCGCGGTGTCGATTTCGAATTCCCACAGCGGACGCCGCCGCAGTCCGCGGCGCTGATCAATCAGCGTCATGGCCTGCAAATCCTCTGGATAGAGCAACTCTGCCGGATTGGTGCGCTGCAGTTCGGCCGCCATGGTTTCGACATCATCCGGTTCGCAGAGGCGGAAACGACCGGAACTGATATCCAGCGTGGCATAGCCAAAACCGCGCTGGCTCTGGAAAATGGCCGCCAGCAGGTTATCCTGGCGCTCCTGCAGCAACGCTTCATCGCTGATGGTGCCGGGCGTCACAATGCGCACCACTTTACGTTCAACCGGCCCTTTGCTCAGCGCCGGATCGCCAATCTGCTCGCAGATCGCCACCGATTCGCCCAGCTGAACCAGCTTCGCCAGGTAGCCTTCAACGGCATGATAGGGCACGCCGGCCATCGGGATCGGTTCCCCGGCGGACGCGCCGCGTTTGGTCAGCGAGATTTCCAGCAGCTGCGAGGCGCGTTTGGCATCGTCATAAAACAGCTCGTAGAAATCGCCCATGCGATAAAACAGCAGGATGTCAGGATGATCGGCCTTCAGGCGCAGGTATTGCTGCATCATGGGGGTATGACCACTGAAGTCCATTTGCTCTGCTCCTTTCATCTCATTCTCACTCAGGATTCACTCTTTTGATTACCGCTGGCTGGACAGTGACAGCCGGGATGGATGGTTATCACGCTGGCGGATAACGAAAGGGCAGATGTTAGCATTTTTGCGCAGCTCGCTTCATCCGCCAGCCGATGTTTCTGGCTGGCGACCATAACAAATTGCGACAGGCGGTAAAAAGCAAATTTTACGCGGCGGGGAAAACTGTGGAGCCAGCACGCAAATCCGGCGCTTAGCGCGGCCGGGCGAGGGCGCGGCCGCGCTACAGGTGAGCGTCAGTTCGGTCAGGGCACCCCTTACCTCAGCGGCGTTTTCATTACCTGACCAGAGATATGGCTGGTCATAACTGCAGAATCACCACGGGCGTAAATTTACGACATTGCTCTGTAAGTCGCTTCGTTGAACGATTACCATGAGCATTCGTGTTTCATCTGGCTTATGGATATCCGATGCGTTTTAAGGTTGCTCTTCTTCCGCTTATTTGTTTGCTTGCTGCCTGCAGCAGTAAGCCTGCCCCCCAGCAGCAATCCGCCGTTGTGCCTGCACCGAAAGGGGGGTTTTTACTGGAACCTTCTCACGCCCATCAGCCGATGTTTGGCGACTTTGCCGGTAACCCGGCGGCGGAACAATTTATCGATCAGATGGTGGCGAAGCACGGTTTCAACCGCGACCAGCTGCATGCGGTCATTGGTCAGGCGAAGCGACTGGATTACGTGCTGCGCCTGATGGATCAGCAGGCGCCGAGCTATACGCCGCCGACCGGGCCGAACGGCGCGTGGATTCGCTATCGCAATAAATTCATCACCCCGGATAACGTGCAGAACGGCGTCGCCTTCTGGAATCAATATCAGGATGCGCTGCAGCGCGCCCAGCAGGTGTATGGCGTACCGCCGGAGATCATCGTCGGGATTATCGGGGTGGAAACACGCTGGGGGCGGGTGATGGGCAAAACCCGTCTGCTGGATGCGCTGGCGACGCTCTCGTTTAGCTATCCGCGCCGTGCCGCTTACTTCAGCAGCGAGCTGGAAACCTTCCTGTTGATGGCGCGCACCGAGCAGGACGATCCGCTGGATCTGCGCGGCTCTTTCGCCGGTGCCATGGGCTACGGCCAGTTTATGCCGTCCTCCTATAAGCAGTATGCGGTCGATTTTAATGGCGACGGTCATATCAATCTGTGGGATCCGGTGGATGCCATCGGCAGCGTTGCCAACTACTTCAAAGCGCATGGCTGGCGTTCTGGTGAAAACGTCGCCGTGCCCGCCAGCGGTCAGGCACCGGCGCTGGAGAACGGTTTCAAAACCTCTTATTCAGTGAATACGCTGGCGGCCAGCGGTCTGGCACCGCAGGGTTCGCTGGACGGCAACAGCCAGGTCAGCCTGCTGCGGCTGGATCTCGGCACCAGCTATCAATACTGGTACGGTCTGCCTAATTTCTACGTGATTACGCGCTACAACCACAGCACGCACTATGCCATGGCGGTGTGGCAGCTGGGGCAGGCGGTCGCCCAGGCGCGTCAGGGCAACATGCTTTAATACTGTCCTTATAAAGTATGAGGGTATAAGATGGCGCCCGTTTTGCGGTGCCTTCTTCATCGCATACCGACCACTGAGGAATATGTATGACGACTTTACCTGCCTGCCCGGCCTGCCAGGCAGATTACACCTGGCAGGAGGGTGAAAACCTGAACTGCCCCTCCTGCGGCCATATCTGGTCCGCCAGCGCGGATGACAGCAGCGAAGGGCTGGTGGTGCGCGATGCCAACGGTAACCTGCTGGCAGATGGCGATAGCGTAACCGTAGTGAAAGATCTCAAGGTGAAAGGCAGCTCTTCCACCCTGAAAATCGGCACTAAAGTGAAAAGCATCCGTCTGGTTGAAGGTGACCACAATATTGATTGCAAAATCGACGGCTTCGGTCCGATGAAACTCAAATCTGAGTTTGTGAAAAAGAACTAATTGCAGGACGGCCATGCGCCGTCCTGTTGCTTTTCCCCGCAGGATGCGGAAGTAATGACACCCGCATCCTGCGCGCTATCACCACGCCTGAGCCTGCAGCACCTGACTCCGCTGCGCCATCCACACTTTTTCGGCAACCGCACTTTTCTCTTCGCACCTCGCGCAGCAAAACAGGTAGTGTGTGACTCTTCCACACAGACAGGAGCGTTGCTATGCAAGACTGGAATCCCCAGCTGTATCGTCAGTTTGAATCTGAGCGTACGCGTCCGGCACAGGAGTTGCTGGCGCGTATTCCCGTCAACGAGGTGCGCTTTGCTACGGACCTGGGATGTGGCCCGGGCAACAGCACGGAACTGCTGGCGCACGCCTGGCCGCAGGCGCACATCACCGGCATCGACAGCTCTGAGGCGATGCTGGAACAGGCGCGGCAACGCCTGCCGGACTGTTATTTTCGTCAGGCCGATATCCGCAGCTGGCAGCCTGAGCAGCCGCAACAGGTCATTTATGCCAATGCGTCGCTGCAATGGCTGACCGACCACGAAACCTTGTTGCCGCATCTGGTAAACCAGCTGGCACCGGGCGGTGCACTGGCGGTGCAAATGCCGGATAACCTGCAGGAGCCGTCGCATCGTCTGATGCGTGAGGTGGCAGCCAGCTCACGCTGGCAGGCGCATATTTCGCCTCAGGCGGCAGAACGCAAACGCCTGCTGAGCAGCGATCGCTACTATGATTTATTAGGCGATGCAGGCTGTCAGGTCGATATCTGGCGCACCACTTACTATCATCCGATGGCGGATGCGCAGGCGATTATCAGCTGGCTGCGTGCCACCGGGCTGCGTCCGTTCCTTGCCGCGCTGGATGAGGCGCAGCAGGCTGACTTTTTACGCGACTATCATCAGGCGCTGCTGCCCGCTTACCCGACGCGCAGTAATGGACAGGTTTTGCTGGCCTTTCCGCGTTTATTTATGGTGGCGGTGAAAACGCACTGACCTCGCCGGAACGCAGCGCGCAAAATGCGACGGTGGCGGTTGAAAAGGGCTTGTTGCCGCACCATTTACTGCTAACGTGAAGCGCCACAACAGGAGAAGGCGATGAACGACGAACAACTTCAGCAGCTCAGCCGCCGTATTGGCGAACAGCTCAGGCATCGTCAGGCGACGGTGACGGCGGCGGAGTCCTGTACCGGCGGCTGGATTGCCAAGGTATTTACCGACATCAGCGGCAGTTCTGCGTGGTTTGAGCGCGGCTTTGTTACCTACAGCAATGAGGCCAAGCAGCAGATGGTTGGCGTGCAGGCGGCGACGCTGGCGCAGCATGGTGCCGTCAGTGAGCAAACGGTACGCGAAATGGTGACCGGCGCCTGTGCCGCGGCCGGCGCTGGCTACGGTATTGCGGTGAGCGGCATCGCCGGACCAGATGGCGGCACGGCTGAAAAGCCGGTCGGTACCGTCTGGTTTGCGCTGGCGGGTCCGGAGGGCCGCGTGCTGGCGCAGCGCCAGCAGTTTACCGGCGATCGCGATGCTGTCCGGCGTCAGTCGGTCAGCTGGGCGCTGCAGGCGCTGCTGGATGAATTTCTGACAAATTAAACTTGATACTGTATGACTATACAGTATAATTAGCGGCAACAGAACGAGCAGGCATACACGGTGCCCGCTCACCCGGCATGATTAGGAGTGGAAATGGCGATTGACGAGAACAAACAGAAGGCTTTAGCTGCCGCGCTGGGCCAGATTGAGAAACAATTTGGTAAAGGCTCCATCATGCGCCTGGGTGAAGACCGCTCGATGGATGTTGAAACCATCTCTACCGGCTCCCTGTCGCTGGACATCGCGCTGGGCGCGGGTGGCCTGCCAATGGGCCGTATCGTTGAGATTTACGGACCTGAGTCATCCGGTAAAACCACGCTGACCCTGCAGGTCATTGCTGCTGCGCAGCGTAAAGGCAAAACCTGTGCCTTTATCGATGCCGAGCACGCGCTGGATCCGGTATACGCCAAGAAACTGGGCGTCGACATTGATAACCTGCTGTGTTCGCAGCCGGATACCGGTGAGCAGGCGCTGGAGATCTGTGATGCGCTGGCCCGTTCGGGTGCGGTAGACGTGATCATCGTTGACTCCGTGGCGGCGCTGACGCCGAAAGCGGAAATCGAAGGTGAAATCGGTGATTCGCACATGGGTCTGGCTGCGCGTATGATGAGCCAGGCGATGCGTAAGCTGGCGGGTAACCTCAAGCAGTCCAACACGCTGCTGATCTTCATCAACCAGATTCGTATGAAGATTGGTGTGATGTTCGGTAACCCGGAAACCACCACCGGTGGTAACGCCCTGAAATTCTACGCCTCTGTGCGTCTGGATATCCGCCGTATCGGCGCCATTAAAGAGGGCGACGAAGTGGTGGGGAGCGAAACCCGCGTTAAAGTGGTGAAGAACAAAGTGGCAGCACCGTTTAAGCAGGCTGAGTTCCAGATCATGTACGGTGAAGGCATCAACACCTTCGGCGAACTGGTTGACCTCGGCGTGAAGCACAAACTGGTGGAAAAAGCCGGTGCGTGGTACAGCTACAACGGCGATAAAATCGGCCAGGGTAAAGCGAACGCTACCAACTTCCTCAAAGAGAACCCGGCGATTGCCAATGAACTCGACGTTAAGCTGCGTGACATGCTGCTGACCGGCGCAACGGCGGAAGCGGCGACAGCGGATAGCGCGGCTGATAAATACGAAGAAGCCAGCGAAACCAACGAAGATTTCTAACCATACTCACGGGAGCAGCAATGCTCCCGTTTTGCTTTTTCCCGCCCGTGCTTTTCCTCTCTGCCTTCTTGCTTTACCCTGCGCAACAGTCACAACAAGGTAATCCTATGTCATCGACCTCATCACAGGCTCCGGAGCCAACCTTTTCCCGGGTACTCGATCGTGCCATGCGTATTTTGTCGCAGCGCGACCATAGCCGCGACGAGCTGAAACGCAAACTGCAGCTGAACAATCAGCGTGCGGCCTGGCTGCAGCAACAGGAGAGCCAGCCGATACCGGAAGTGCTGCTGGAGAAAGTGCTCGACTGGTGTCAGGAGAATGGCTGGCTCAACGACCAGCGTTTTACTGAACGCTTTATTCAGAGTCGAGCGCGCAAAGGCTATGGTCCACAGCGGGTGCGCATGGAGCTGCAGCAAAAAGGCATCGACCGTGATGAGATCAACCAGGCGCTGTTCGATAGCGAGGTTGACTGGAGCCAGTGCGCGGCCGAGGTCGCTAAACGTAAATTCGGCGAACCGCTGCCGCAAAGCTGGGCGGAAAAAAGCAAAGTCCAGCGCTTTCTGATGTCGAAAGGCTTTATGATGGAAGACATTCAGGCGATTTTCAGAAATATTGACGACTGAAAGGCGATGGGATTTTACTTCCCATTGAAGAAAATTTATCTTATTCCCACTTTTTGTTCCTCAGTCAGTGGCGGGCCGGGCGCATGCGGTTTGCCAGCGAAAGGGAACGTTCGTTAGCGTGATTCCAGGAATTTTATGAGCAAGAGCACTGCTGAGATCCGTCAAGCGTTTCTCGACTTTTTTCATAGCAAGGGACATCAGGTTGTAGCCAGCAGCTCCCTCGTACCAAACAACGATCCGACGTTGCTGTTTACTAACGCCGGCATGGTGCAATTTAAAGACGTTTTCCTTGGTCAGGACAAGCGCGATTATTCGCGTGCCACCACGTCGCAGCGCTGCGTGCGTGCCGGCGGTAAGCACAATGACCTGGAAAACGTCGGCTACACCGCGCGTCACCACACCTTCTTTGAAATGCTGGGCAACTTCAGCTTTGGCGACTACTTCAAGAAAGAAGCCATTGCCTACGCCTGGGAACTGCTGACGGGCGAGCAGTGGTTTAAGCTGCCGAAAGAGCGTCTGTGGGTAACCGTATACGAAACCGATGACGAAGCCTTTGAAATCTGGGCCAATGATATCGGCGTACCGCGCGAACGTATTATCCGCATTGGCGATAATAAAGGCGGTGCTTACGCCTCTGACAACTTCTGGCAGATGGGTGACACCGGCCCTTGCGGTCCGTGCACCGAAATCTTCTACGATCACGGCGACCACATCTGGGGCGGCCCTCCGGGCAGTCCGGAAGAGGATGGCGATCGCTATATCGAAATCTGGAACATCGTGTTCATGCAGTTCAACCGTCAGGCCGACGGCACCATGCAGCCACTGCCGAAACCGTCGGTGGATACCGGTATGGGCCTTGAGCGTATCGCCGCGGTACTGCAGCATGTGAACTCCAACTATGAAATCGATCTGTTCGCGAAGCTGATTAACGCGGTGGCGCAGGTAACCGGCGCCACCGATCTGAACAACAAATCACTGCGCGTGATCGCCGACCACATCCGTTCATGTGCCTTCCTGATTGCCGATGGTGTCATCCCGTCGAATGAAAACCGTGGCTATGTGCTGCGCCGCATCATTCGTCGCGCGGTGCGTCATGGCAACATGCTGGGCGCGAAAGAAGCGTTCTTCTACAAACTGGTGGCTCCGCTGATCGAGGTGATGGGCGCAGCAGGTGAGGATCTCAAGCGTCAGCAGAAGCACGTTGAGAACGCCCTGAAAAATGAAGAAGAGCAGTTTGCTAAAACGCTGGAGCGTGGCCTGGCACTGCTGGACGACGAGCTGGCGAAGCTGAAAGGCGACACCCTCGACGGCGAAACGGTGTTCCGTCTGTATGACACCTTCGGCTTCCCGGCGGACCTGACTGCTGACGTATGCCGTGAGCGCAATCTGAAGATTGACGAAGCGGGCTTTGAAGCGGCGATGGAGCAGCAGCGTCAGCGTGCGCGTGAAGCCAGCGGCTTCGGTACCGATTACAACACGGTTATCCGCTTTGATACGCCGACTCAATTCAAAGGTTACGACCACCTCTCGCTCGAGGCGACGGTGCAGGCGCTGTTTGTGGACGGCCAGCAGGTTGAGCAGGTGGCTGCAGGGCAGGATGCGGTGGTGATTCTGGATCAGACCCCGTTCTACGGTGAGTCCGGCGGCCAGGTGGGCGATACCGGCACTCTGACCGGGCAAAATGCTGAATTTAGCGTGCAGGATACGCAAAAATATGGCAAAGCCTTCGGTCATATCGGTAAGCTAAGCCACGGTCAGTTGCGCGTTGGCGATCGTCTGCAGGCGCAGGTTGATGAAGTGCGTCGTTCGCGCATCATTCTTAACCACTCTGCGACGCATCTGATGCACGAGGCGCTGCGTGAGGTGCTGGGCGATCATGTTGGCCAGAAAGGCTCGCTTAACAACGATAAGTATCTGCGTTTTGACTTCTCACACGGCGAAGCCATGAAGCCGCAGCAAATTCGTGCGGTTGAGGATATCGTTAACGCCCAGATTCGCCGTAACCTGGCCATCACCACTAACGTGATGGACCTGGAAGAGGCAAAAGCGCTCGGTGCCACGGCGCTGTTCGGTGAGAAGTACGATCAGCGAGTGCGCGTGGTCAGCATGGGCGAGTACTCCATTGAGCTGTGCGGCGGTACGCACGCGGCCCGCACCGGTGATATCGGCCTGTTCCGTATCCAGGGCGAATCCGGTACGGCGGCGGGTATTCGCCGTATCGAAGCGGTGACCGGTGAAGCGGCAATTGCGCAGTTGCATGCGCAGAGCGATCAGCTGAGCGACATTGCTCAGGTGGTAAAAGCCAACCACAGCAATCTGAATGAGAAAGTGCGCGGGCTGGTGGAAAATGTGCGTGCGCTGGAGAAAGAATTGCAACAGCTGCGCGATCAGCAAGCGGCGCAGGAGAGCGCCTCACTGAGTAGCAAGGCGGTTGAGGTGAAGGGCGCGAAACTGCTGGTGAGCGAACTCAGCAATGTCGATCCTAAAATGCTGCGTACCATGGTGGACGATCTGAAAAATCAGCTTGGTTCAGCCATCATCGTACTGGCAACCGTTGCCGACGGTAAGGTGTCGCTGATTGCTGGTGTGACCAAAGATCTGACCAATCGTGTGAAGGCCGGCGAGCTGATTGGCGAACTGGCCGCGCAGGTGGGGGGTAAAGGCGGCGGGCGCCCGGATCTGGCGCAGGCTGGCGGAACCGACGCCCAGGCACTTTCTGGCGCGCTGACTGGCGTGCCGGAGTGGGTGAGTAACCGGCTGTAACGAAATAAAATTAAGCATCGTGAAGAGCGCCAGGAACATCTGTTTCGGCGCTTTTTAACGCGGTGTGCACCAGGTAATGACAAAGTCCGGTTGATGTAGTGTATTTCGGCTAAACTAACTATCAGCAGAATGTATTGGCATGGCAGAACACAATGGTGTATTTGTCATAGGCATTGTTCAGCGTTATATGATGGATATGGCCGGGAGACCGAACAGGCCCGACTCTTTTAATCTTTCAAGGAGCAAAGAATGCTTATTCTAACTCGTCGAGTTGGTGAAACCCTCATGATTGGTGATGAGGTAACTGTAACGGTGCTGGGTGTTAAGGGTAACCAGGTCCGCATAGGCGTAAACGCGCCAAAAGAAGTGTCGGTTCACCGTGAAGAGATCTATCAGCGCATCCAGGCTGAAAAAACACAGATTACACCTCAATAACGTATTCAGTGCCTCGCTGTGTGGCGAGGCGCTACCGCTTCTCTTCCTCCCGTCGTTGTTTTTATCCGTTCACGCTCTCCTGATTTTTCCGCGAATTATGTCGGCTGCCGCACGCTTTTACTGTTGATAAATCACTCTTTTTGTCGGCAAAACATGCGGATTGCACGTCATTTGCGCAATCAAACCTGAATCGGTAAAAAGTCGGGAAAAATTGTTTGACTTATAAGTCCGGGAAAGTAATATGTGCGCCACGCAGTGCCGATGAGCGGAAACAAAGTTCAAAAGCACGGTTCGCAAGAACGCGTAAGGTGAGGTGGCCGAGAGGCTGAAGGCGCTCCCCTGCTAAGGGAGTATGCGGTCAAAAGCTGCATCCGGGGTTCGAATCCCCGCCTCACCGCCATTTTCCGATGCATCCATAGCTCAGCTGGATAGAGTACTCGGCTACGAACCGAGCGGTCGGAGGTTCGAATCCTCCTGGATGCACCATCTTTTTCAGGATGGAAAGTGCCTCAGTGTGTCATGAAGCGATAAGCTTTCAGGGCGTACTAAGGAGGATAACGTTGCTTCAGCAACGGCCCGCAGGGTGAGGCGCAAGCCGAATAATCCTCCTGGATGCACCATCTTCGGATATGGTATTTACTTCAGAGTAGTAAGAGTGAACGAGTAGTTCCTTTCATGGTGAGTTGTTAGCACCCTGCGTTGTACAAGAATCATTTAATGCATCCATAGCTCAGCTGGATAGAGTACTCGGCTACGAACCGAGCGGTCGGAGGTTCGAATCCTCCTGGATGCACCATTCTTTGTATCATTCCCAGGTTGATTTCAGTTAGTCCATCGTAAGAAAATCTCTCAATGCATCCATAGCTCAGCTGGATAGAGTACTCGGCTACGAACCGAGCGGTCGGAGGTTCGAATCCTCCTGGATGCACCATTCTTGTATCATTCCCAGATTGATTTCAGTTAGTCCATCGTAAGAAAATCTCTCAATGCATCCATAGCTCAGCTGGATAGAGTACTCGGCTACGAACCGAGCGGTCGGAGGTTCGAATCCTCCTGGATGCACCATCTTCTCCGAGATGGAAAGTGCCTCAGTGTGTCATGATGCGATAATCGTTCAGGACGTGCCAAGGAGGATAACGTTGCTTCAGCAACGGCCCGCAGGGTGAGGCGCCAGCCGAATCATCCTCCTGGATGCACCATCAAATAAAAAGCAAACTGCCCTTGTGCGCTGTTCCGCTTCATTCCTGACCCGTTTCAACATCCGCATTCCGAAAGATTTTCTCACGCGCCGTCTCCATCAAAAAATCACTGCATTTACCGCCATTTATCCCCGGTCGCGCGGTCTGACCTTATTCTGAAAACGAAAATTGCTAATGCTTTCAAAGCATTTGCGGTTAAGCCTGCCTGGCGACAACCTGAGCGCATTACGCTAAAGTAATGGCTCATTTTGTGGTGTTAATGGAGTCACAATGTACGACCACTATGACGCCCTGATTTTCGATATGGACGGCACCATTCTTGATACCGAGCCGACACATCGAAAAGCCTGGCAGCAGGTGCTGAGCCGCTATGGTTTCACCATGGACGAAGCAAAGATGGTGGCATTCAACGGGGCACCCACCTGGCAACTGGCCCGCTACATTCTGGAACAGAATCAGGCACAGCACGATCCGCATCAGCTGGCGGCAGAGAAAACGGCGGCGCTGAAAGCGATGCTGCTGGAAGACGTGCGTCCGCTGCCGCTGATGCAGGTGGTCAAAGCCTATCACGGTCGCCGTCCGATGGCGGTTGGCACCGGCAGCGAACACAGCTTAGCCAAAGCGCTGCTGGAAGCGCTCAACGTTTATCATCTGTTTGATGCGGTAGTCGGTGCGGACGATGTCCAGCGTCATAAGCCGCAGCCTGATACCTTCTTACGCTGTGCGGAGCTGATGGGCGTTGCGCCTGCGCGCTGCGTGGTATTCGAGGATGCTGACTTTGGCGTGCAGGCAGCTAAAGCGGCGGGCATGGATGTGGTTGATGTCCGTTTACTGTGAATGAATTTCTGACGTATGGATCGTTATTCGGCAGTAGCTTTCTGAGTGCAACGCTGCTTCCGGGCAGCTCAGAAGCGGTGCTGATTGCGTTATTGATCGCCCAGAAAGGGTCGGTCTATGGATTGTTACTGGCTGCATCAGTGGGAAACACGCTGGGCGGCCTGACCAACATTCTTCTTGGTCGCCTGATGCCAGCAACAGGGCAGGGGCGATGGCACGACACAGCAATGACGTGGCTACAACGATGGGGACCCGCAGCGCTGCTGTTTAGCTGGCTGCCAGTGGTGGGCGATTTACTCTGCGTGCTCGCAGGGTGGTTGCGCTTCTCCTGGCTGCCCTGCGTGCTGTTTCTCGCCCTGGGTAAAACGCTGCGTTATATCGTTATCGCGACCGCCACTTTACAAGGTATGCAATGGTGGCATTGATTCGCACAGATTCGAGGCTACGGTTAACATTATGCTGAACAAAAATAAATTATTCACACAGCGGGAGGTTAATGTGATCCCGGACGTATCAAAAGCGCTCTCCTGGCTGGAAGCGCATCCCGACGCGTTAAAGGGTATCGGCCGTGGCATTGAACGTGAAACACTTCGCGTCCAGCCGAATGGTCATCTGGCTACCACTGGCCACCCTGAATCGCTGGGTTCAGCGCTGAAGCACGACTGGATTACCACCGATTTTGCTGAAACGCTGCTGGAGTTCATCACCCCGGTGGATCAGAACATCGATCGCTCCCTGGCGTTTCTGCGTGACATCCACCGTCACGTGGCGCGCGAGCTGGGCGACGAGCGCATGTGGCCGTTCAGTATGCCGGGCTATGTTGAAGATGTGGACAACATTGAGCTGGCGCAGTACGGCAGCTCCAATATCGGCAAAATGAAAACCCTGTATCGTCAGGGGCTGAAAAACCGCTACAGCGCGCTGATGCAGATTATTTCTGGCGTGCACTATAACTTCTCGCTGCCGCTGTCGTTCTGGCAGGAGTGGGCGGATATCAAAGACGCGGAGAGCGGCAAAGAGACCATCTCAGCGGGCTATCTGCGCCTGATTCGCAACTACTATCGCTACGGCTGGGTGATTCCTTATCTGTTTGGCGCTTCGCCAGCCATCTGCTCTTCCTTCCTTCAGGGACGGGAAAGTAAGCTGCCGTTCGAAACCAACGGCGAAGGGACGTTGTGGCTGCCGTATGCTACTTCGCTGCGCCTGAGTGATTTGGGCTACACCAATAAATCACAAAGCGGGCTGGGTATTACTTTCAACTCGCTGGAAGGGTATGTCGCTGCGCTGAAAGCGGCGATCAAAACGCCGTCTGCCGAATATGCGGCGATGGGCACCAAGGACGCGGAAGGCAACTGGCTGCAGCTCAATACCAACGTGCTGCAAATCGAGAACGAACTGTACGCACCGATTCGTCCGAAACGCGTGACCCGCTCGGGTGAGGCGCCATCCGATGCGCTGCTGCGCGGCGGCATTGAGTATATTGAAGTGCGTTCACTGGACATCAACCCGTTCTCTGCCATTGGTGTGGATGCCGATCAGGCGCGCTTCCTCGACCTGTTCCTGATTTGGTGTACGCTGGCCGATGCGCCGGAGATGAGCGCAGATGAGCTGCTGTGCAGCCGGAAAAACTGGAACCGCGTGGTGCTGGAAGGGCGCAAGCCGGGTCAGGTGATCGGCGTGGGCTGCAGTGATACGGAACATCTGCTGGTTGATGTCGGTAAAGCGCTGTTTGCCGATCTGCGGCGGGTGGCTGAAGTGCTGGATAGCAACGACGGCAGCACGCAATATCAACAGGTTTGCGATCAACTGGTAGCGTCGTTTGACGATCCTGAGCTAACCTATTCGGCGCGCATTCTGCAAGCCATTAAAGAGCAGGGGCTGACCGGAGCCGGCGTGGCGCTGGCCGAGCAGTATCGTCATCTGCTGTGCGAAGAGCCGCTGGAAATTCTCACGGAAGCAGACTTCAGCCGTCAGGCGCAGGAGTCGGTGCTGAAACAGCAGCAGCTGGAGCAGAGTGATACACTGGATTTTGCCAGCTATCTGGCAGGTCGCGAAGGCTAGAAAAGAAAATGGCCACATCACTGTGGCCTAAATTAACATCTCTGTTGTCAGGGATGATGATAACAAATGCGCGTCTTTCATATATTCAGACGTTGGGCGAACAGAAAAGTTTCATCGTTTTAAAAAAAATCTCAAAACAGGAGGTGACGTATGCCACTACTGGATAGTTTTACTGTTGATCACACCATCATGGGCGCGCCAGCGGTACGCGTGGCGAAGACCATGAACACTCCGCATGGCGATACCATCACCGTTTTCGATCTGCGTTTCTGCCGTCCGAACATCGACATCCTGACCGAACGCGGCATCCACACGCTGGAGCACCTGTTCGCGGGCTTCATGCGTAACCACCTCAACGGTGACGGCGTGGAAATCGTCGATATCTCACCGATGGGCTGCCGCACCGGCTTTTACATGAGCCTGATTGGTACGCCAGACGAGCAGCGCGTGGCAAAAGCGTGGAAAGGCGCGATGGAAGATGTGCTGAAGGTAAAAGATCAGAACCAGATTCCGGAACTGAACGAATACCAGTGCGGTAGCTATAAGCTGCACTCGCTGGACGAAGCGCAGCAGATTGCGCGCAACGTGCTGGCGCACGACATTGGCGTTAACCGTAATGAAGATCTGAAGCTGCCGGCTGAAAAGCTGAAAGAGCTGCAACTCTAGTTGCCGCTTCTGCCATAAAAAACGCCGCGATTATCGCGGCGTTTTGTTTTTATCGTCTCAGGAACCGATGGACGCTTTCAGCGGCTGATGCGGCGTAATGCGCACCTGCTTCACCATGTTGTCCTGCACATCAAGAATATCAATGTCGTAATGGCCAACCTGTACTTGCGTGTCCATCTGCGGGATCTCTTCCAGCGCTTCCAGCAGCATACCGTTGATGGTGCGCGCTTCCTCTTCCGGCAGCGTCCAGTTGAAGGCCTTATTGATTTCCCGCACGTTGGCGCTGCCTTCAATCAGTACCGAACCGTCGTTTTGCGGCATCACTTCTTCGGCCAGTGACGGTGACATCGAGGTGGTAAAGTCGCCGACGATCTCTTCCAGAATATCTTCGATGGTAACCAGTCCTTTGATGTCGCCGTACTCATCGATCACCAGCCCCACTTTCTTCTTATTGCGCTGGAATTTTACCAGCTGCACGTTAAGAGGCGTACCTTCCGGCACGTAGTAGATTTCATCGGCAGCGCGCAGCAGTCGCTCTTTATTGAACTCTTTTTTCCCGGCCATCATGCGCCACGCTTCGCGCACGCGCAGCATGCCGACGCTATCGTCCAGTGAGTCGCGGAACAGCACAATACGGCCATGCGGTGAGTTGCTGAGCTGACGCTCGATCGACTTCCACTCATCGTTGATATTGATGCCGACGATCTCATTGCGCGGCACCATGATGTCGTCAACATTGACCTTCTCAAGGTCCAGCACCGACAGCAGCATGTCCTGGTTGCGGCGGGACATCAGCGAGCGGGATTCATACACGATGGTGCGCAGCTCTTCTTTGCTGAGGGCGGAGTTAATCGACCCTTCGGTCTTAATGCCCACCATGCGCATCAGAATGCGGGTAATGGTATTGAGCAGCCACACCAGCGGCAGCATCACGTACTGCAGCGGCGCCAGCAGAAAACTGCTGGGATACGCGACTTTTTCCGGATAGAGCGCCGCGACGGTTTTAGGCAGCACTTCGGCAAACACCAGCACCACGAAGGTCAGCACGCCGGTGGCGATGGCCACGCCGGCATCGCCGTACAGGCGCATACCGACAATGGTGCCGAGCGCCGAGGCGAGGATATTCACGAGGTTGTTGCCGATCAGCACCAGGCTAATCAGACGGTCGGGGCGACGCAGCAGTTTCTCAACGCGACGCGCGCTGCGGTTGCCGCTTTTGGCTTTGTGGCGAAGTTTGTAGCGGTTGAGCGTCATCATGCCGGTCTCTGAACCCGAGAAGTAGGCCGAGACCAGCACCATAATGATCAGCGTGATAATGAGCGTGGTGGTTGAAACATGTTCCAACGCAAAAATTCCTTTAGTGAGAGGTGAGCAGGTGCTGCAGAACGCGGCTGCCGAAATAGGCCATGGTCAGCAGCAGCGCACCGCCGCAGTTGAACCACACCACACGGCGACCGCGCCAGCCTTCATGATAGTGGCCCCACAGCAGCACGATGTAGACAAACCAGGCGATAATCGACAGCACCGCTTTATCAATGTTTTCCGGGCTGAACAGGTTATTCATAAAGAACAGGCCGGTGCACAACACCAGCGTCAGCAATACCACGCCTATCTGCGTGATATGGAACATCTTACGCTCAATGCTGAGCAGCGGCGGCATATCCTGGGTGAACGTCAGCTTTTTGTTCTTTAACTGATAGTCGATCCACGCCAGCTGCAGCGCATACAGCGCCGCGATGATCAGCGTGGCATAGGCAAACAGCGACAGACCGATGTGCACCATCATGCCAGGCGTGGTCTCAAGATGGGTGATAAAGGCGTTTGGCACAAAGGTGGCGAAGGCCAGATTGATCAGCGCAAAACTGTAAACAATCGGCAGCAGCAGCCAGCCGCGATTGCGCGACGCAACGATAGTCATGATGGCGCAGATGAGCAAACTGACCAGCGAACCAATATTCAGCAGGCTAAGATTTTGTCCATTATCGACGGCAAATATGCGTTGCTGTAGCGCTACCGCATGGGCAATCAGCGCCACGCAGGCGGATAAGACGGCAAAACGCCGCCAGCCGCTGTTGCGTTTCAGCAGGCTCGGAATGATCAATGCAAGACTGAGAGAGTAGGCGAACAGCGCCACGATCGCGAAAACGAACATAGATCCTTTCAGGTGTCGGTCAGATAAGGAAAAAAGCAGTATAGCGCCAGCGGCAGCAGGCTCCAAACGATCTCACGGTCAATTGCAGAGATCGGCCTGGCTTCGTGTTATAATCCGCCGCATTGTGTCGCACTGGCGGCCTCGCTACGCTATTAAGTGAGAGAGCATGTTTGATAATTTAACCGATCGTTTGTCGCAAACCCTGCGCAATATCAGTGGCCGCGGAAGGCTGACCGAAGACAACATCAAAGATACGCTGCGCGAAGTGCGTATGGCGCTGCTGGAGGCCGACGTTGCGCTGCCGGTAGTGCGCGATTTCATCAACCGCGTGAAAGAAGCCGCGGTAGGGCAGGATGTAAACAAAAGCCTGACGCCGGGTCAGGAGTTTATCAAAATCGTGCGCAATGAACTGGTTGCGGCGATGGGGGCCGAAAATAACGCGCTGAACCTCAATGCTCAGCCGCCGGCCGTGGTGCTGATGGCGGGCCTGCAGGGTGCCGGTAAAACCACCAGCGTCGGTAAGCTTGGTAAATTCCTGCGCGAAAAGCATAAGAAAAAGGTGCTGGTGGTGTCTGCGGACGTCTACCGCCCGGCGGCGATCAAACAGCTGGAAACCCTGGCGCAGCAGGTTGGCGTGGATTTCTGTCCGTCCGACCTCAGCCAGAAGCCGGTGGATATCGTTAACAATGCGCTGAAAGAAGCCCGTCTGCAGTTCTACGATGTGCTGCTGGTGGATACCGCCGGTCGTCTGCACGTTGACGAAGCGATGATGGATGAGATCAAACAGGTGCACGCCGCGATCAATCCGGTTGAAACGCTGTTTGTCGTCGATGCCATGACCGGCCAGGATGCCGCCAATACCGCGAAAGCGTTCAACGAAGCGCTGCCGCTCACCGGTGTGATCCTGACCAAAGTTGACGGCGATGCGCGCGGCGGTGCGGCGCTGTCGATTCGTCACATCACTGGCAAGCCAATCAAATTCATGGGGATGGGCGAGAAGACCGATGCGCTGGAAGCGTTCTATCCGGACCGTATCGCATCGCGCATTCTCGGCATGGGCGACGTGCTGTCGCTGATTGAAGATATCGAGAGCAAAGTTGACCGCGAGCAGGCGGAAAAGCTGGCGAAGAAGCTGAAAACCGGCGACGGCTTTGATCTCAACGACTTCCTGGAGCAGCTTAAGCAGATGCGCAACATGGGCGGCATGGCCAGCCTGATGGGCAAACTGCCGGGCATGGGCCAGCTGCCGGATAACGTTAAATCGCAGATGGATGACAAGGTGCTGGTGCGCATGGAAGCCATCATCAATTCGATGACGCGCAAAGAGCGTGAGAAGCCAGAGATCATCAAAGGTTCGCGCAAGCGCCGTATCGCTACCGGTTCCGGTATGCAGGTGCAGGACGTCAACCGGCTGCTGAAGCAGTTTGATGATATGCAGCGCATGATGAAGAAAATGAAGAAGGGCGGCATGGCCAAAATGATGCGTGGCATGAAAGGCATGATGCCGCCAGGATTCCCCGGCCGCTAAGGCGACACAGCCCGAACCAGAAAAGTGAGACACTCAGGTTGCTTTTTGCGCCAAAATGAGTAAAATTTTCGGGCTTTTTATATTGCACCCGGGCCCCGTTCCTCGATGGGGCCCGGTTGTTTTATTAACTAAAGAGGATGTTATGGTAACCATTCGTTTGGCACGTCACGGCGCTAAAAAGCGTCCGTTCTATCAGGTCGTCGTCACTGACAGCCGCAATGCTCGCAACGGTCGTTTCATCGAGCGCGTAGGTTTCTTCAACCCGATCGCTTCTGGTCAGGCTGAAGGTCTGCGTCTGGATCTGGACCGTATTGAGCACTGGGTTGGCCAGGGCGCAACGCTTTCTGATCGCGTTAACGCGCTGATCAAAGAAGCAAAAAAAGCAGCTTAATCTGTCACGGTGGTGAGCATGAGCAGTAAACCTGCCGCACAGCCTCCCGTTAACCCAATCATTCTGGGCAAAATGGGTGCCGCTTACGGAATTCGGGGTTGGCTCAAAGTGTTTTCCTCCACTGAAGACGCTGAAAGCATCTTCGACTATCAACCCTGGTTTATCCAGCGCGCCGGTCAATGGCAGCAGGTCGAGCTTGAGGGTTGGAAGCACCACAATCAGGACCTGATCATCAAAGTCAAAGGCATTGACGATCGGGACGCTGCGGCACAGTTGACCAATTGCGAAATTACGGTTGACTCCACGCAGCTGCCGGCGCTGGAAGAGGGCGATTACTACTGGAAAGACCTGATGGGTTGCAAAGTGGTAAACCTCGACGGCTACGAGATGGGCAAAGTCATTGATTTGATGGAGACCGGCTCGAACGACGTTCTCGTCGTAAAGGCAAACCTGAAAGATGCATTCGGTGTACAGGAGCGGTTAATACCGTTTCTTGATGAACAGGTTATCAAGAAAGTCGATCTCGCTACTGGCACCATTGAAGTAGACTGGGATCCTGGTTTTTGATCTCCGGACAATCCGGTAACGTAACGGCGAACGCGATGTGGATTGGTGTTATTAGCCTGTTTCCAGAGATGTTTCGCGCTATTACCGAGTACGGGGTAACTGGCCGGGCAGTAAAAAATGGCCTGCTCAACATAGAGAGCTGGAGTCCACGTGACTTCACGCATGACCGGCACCGTACCGTGGACGATCGTCCTTACGGCGGCGGACCGGGTATGTTGATGATGGTGCAACCCTTACGGGATGCTATCCACGCAGCGAAAGCGGCGGCGGGAGAAGGCGCTAAGGTGATTTATCTTTCACCTCAGGGTCGCAAACTTGACCAGCAAGGCGTTTGCGAACTGGCGACCAGCCAGAAGTTAATTCTGGTTTGCGGTCGTTATGAAGGGATAGATGAGCGTGTGATTCACACTGAGATTGATGAAGAATGGTCAATCGGTGATTACGTGCTCAGTGGCGGTGAGCTGCCAGCGATGACGTTAATTGACTCGGTCGCCCGGTTTATTCCTGGCGTGCTGGGGAAACAGGCGTCAGCCGATGAGGATTCGTTCTCGGAAGGTTTGCTGGATTGCCCGCACTATACCCGACCTGAAGTGTTAGAAGGGATGGAGGTTCCGCCAGTTCTGCTGTCGGGCAACCATGCCGATATTCGCCGCTGGCGCCTGAAACAGTCGCTGGGCCGTACCTGGCTAAGAAGACCTGAACTTCTGGAAAACCTGGCTCTGACTGAAGAGCAAGCAAGGTTGCTAAGTGAGTTCCAGCGGGAACATCAGCAGCAACAAAACGATGAGGTGGAAGAGTAATCTTCCCTGACTATCAGTTTACCCAGGATAAGAGATTTAATTATGAGCAACATTATCAAGCAACTTGAACAAGAGCAGATGAAACAGGACGTACCTTCCTTCCGTCCGGGTGATTCCGTGGAAGTGAAAGTATGGGTCGTTGAAGGTTCTAAGAAACGTCTGCAGGCATTCGAGGGCGTGGTTATCGCTATTCGTAACCGCGGTCTGCACTCTGCATTCACTGTTCGCAAGATTTCTAACGGCGAAGGCGTTGAGCGTGTCTTCCAGACTCACTCTCCGGTAATTGACAGCATTACTGTCAAACGTCGTGGTGCTGTGCGTAAAGCCAAACTGTACTACCTGCGTGAGCGTACCGGTAAGTCAGCTCGTATCAAAGAGCGTCTTGGCGCGTAAGCGACATCCCAAAGTTAATAGCAAACAAGGGGTTGGCCATAAGGCCAGCCCCTTTTTTTATGGGCGTCTGAGGTGATAGATCGCCGTGTTGACCGGACCGCTCTCCAGCACAATCAACCCGTAGCGGTAATCCACAAACGAGAAGCCGCTGCGCAGGGCCACGGCGCGGCTGGCGTGATTCTCTTCTGCAGCAAGAATTTCCAGCACAGCAATATGTGGCTGGGCGAACGCCAGATTCACCAGCTGTGCCACCGCCCGGCGGGCAACGCCCTGTTGCTGCGCCTCGCTGCGAACCCAGTAGCCCAGCGCACTGAACTCACCGGGCTGACGCGCATAACGTAAGCCAGCACCGCCCAGCAACCGATCGTTGCCATCAACAATCGCGAACTCTTCAGCTTCACCCTTTTGACGCTGCAGATGGGTGAAGTTGATCCAGCTCACGGCTTCATCAACGCTGTAATCCGCATGTGCCCATACCATCCACGGCTGCAGGCTGCCCAGAGACTGATTAACGGCACGCGTAAATGCTTCGGCATCCTGCAGAATAAAGGGACGCAGGGCGACTTCAGGGATAGACATAAAGCGATCCTGAATTAATTAAATGGATAACAGCATGTTAGCGATATCGTAAGGAAAAAACATCTGGCCTGGTCAGATTGGTGTAATTAAAAATTTACATTTTTGTTTGATGGATCTTACAGGCTTTAAGGTTGTTAACTTAATGATTTATATATTTTAATTAACTTTTATTTTGTAGTTTAAAAGAGGGTGGTAATAAAAGTGTACATGCATGGATTGCATGATTTACATGCTGTGGTAAAGTAAGCGTCATCCTCAGTGAGGATCGTAAAACCGCATAACGAGTGAAAAAGGATCGCCATCATGCAAAAAGACGCGCTGAACAATGTGCATATCGCCGACGAACAGATTTTAATCACGCCACAGGAACTGAAAGCGAAGTTCCCGCTGACTGCGGCGCAGGAAGCGCAAATTGCCGCTTCCCGCCAGACCATCGCGGATATCATCGCGGGTCGCGATCCGCGTCTGCTGGTGGTGTGCGGTCCCTGCTCGATCCACGATACCGAAGCCGCACTGGATTACGCTCGTCAGTTACAAACACTCTCTGCACAGTTGAAGGATCAGCTGTATATCGTTATGCGCGTCTATTTTGAAAAACCCCGTACCACCGTCGGCTGGAAAGGGTTAATCAACGATCCTTACATGAACAACTCGTTTGATATGGAAGCCGGCCTGCACATTGCGCGTCAGCTGCTGGTCAATCTTGTGGAGATGGGTCTGCCGCTGGCCACCGAAGCGCTCGACCCAAATAGCCCGCAATACCTCGGCGATCTGTTTAGCTGGTCGGCGATTGGAGCGCGTACCACAGAATCGCAGACGCACCGTGAAATGGCGTCTGGCCTGTCGATGCCGGTAGGCTTTAAAAACGGCACCGATGGCAGCCTCGGCACCGCGATCAACGCCATGCGCGCCGCCGCGATGCCGCACCGCTTTGTCGGCATTAACCAGGCCGGTCAGGTGTGCCTGCTGCAAACTCAGGGCAACCCGGACGGTCACGTGATTCTGCGCGGCGGCAAAGCGCCAAACTACGGCCCGGAAGATGTCGCGCAGTGCGAAAAAGAGATGCTGAAAGCGGGACTGCGTCCGGCCTTAATGATAGATTGCAGCCATGGCAATTCTAACAAAGACTATCGCCGTCAGCCTGGCGTAGCCGAATCGGCTATCGCGCAGATTAAAGATGGAAACCGCTCCATCATTGGCCTGATGCTGGAAAGTAATATTCACGAAGGCAACCAGTCTTCTGAGCAACCGCGTAGCGAGATGAAGTACGGTGTTTCCGTCACTGATGCCTGCATCAACTGGGAAACCACTGAAACTTTGCTGCGTGAAATCCATCGGGATCTGCAGGGAGTGCTGTCGGCGCGTCTGTCACACGAGGTGTAATGAGTCATGGTGGCTGAACTGACCGCGCTGCGCGATCAAATTGATGAAGTAGATAAAGCCCTGCTGGGGCTGCTGGCGAAACGACTGGCGCTGGTGGCCGAAGTCGGCGAAGTCAAAAGCCGCTACGGTTTACCGATTTATGTGCCTGAGCGCGAGGCCAGTATGCTGGCGTCGCGTCGTCAGGAAGCGGAAGCGCTCGGCGTGTCGCCGGACCTGATCGAAGATGTACTGCGTCGTCTGATGCGTGAATCCTATGCGCATGAAAATGACAAAGGCTTCAAAACGCTGTGTCCTGAACTGCGTCCGGTGGTGATTGTCGGCGGCGGCGGTCAGATGGGACGTCTGTTCGAGAAGATGCTGACGCTCTCCGGCTATCAGGTGCGTATTCTTGATAAAGATGACTGGCCGCGCGCGGATGAACTGCTGCACGATGCGGGCATGGTGATCATCAGCGTGCCGATCCATCTGACCGAACAGATTATTGCCGATCTGCCAGCGCTGCCTGATGACTGCATTCTGGTGGATCTGGCGTCGGTGAAGAACCGTCCGCTGCAGGCGATGCTGGCGGCGCACAGCGGCCCGGTACTGGGACTGCATCCGATGTTCGGTCCGGACAGCGGCAGCCTGGCGAAGCAGGTGGTGGTATGGTGCGATGGCCGTCAGCCAGAAGCCTATCAGTGGTTCCTGGAGCAGATTCAGGTGTGGGGCGCGCGCTTACACCGCATCAGTGCTGTTGAGCACGATCAGAACATGGCGTTCATTCAGGCGCTGCGCCACTTCGCCACGTTTGCTTACGGTTTGCATCTGGCGGAAGAGAACGTCAATCTGGATCAACTGCTGGCGCTGTCCTCGCCTATCTATCGCCTCGAACTGGCGATGGTAGGACGGCTGTTTGCGCAGGACCCGCAGCTGTACGCCGACATCATCATGTCGTCGGAAAGTAATCTGGCGCTGATTAAACGCTACTATCAGCGTTTTGGTGAAGCCATCACGCTGCTGGAGCAGGGCGATAAACAGGCGTTCATCAACAGCTTTGAGCGCGTGGAACACTGGTTTGGCGACTATGCGAAACGCTTCCTCGTCGAGAGCCGCAGTATGCTGCGCTCCGCCAACGACAGTCGCCAGTAATGATTAAGGCATCCGTGAGGATGCCTTTTTGTTTTACAGACGCGGCTCTACCGGTACCACGTTCTCACCCGGGTAACAGCCCAGCACCTTCAGTGAACGTGTGAGCGCGCGCAGTTCGTCCAGCGCCTGCTGCATGTTCTCTGACTGCAGATTGCCCTGCACATCAATGTAAAACATCTCTTCCCACGGGTTACCGTTGATTGGCCGGTTTTCCAGCTTGCTCATGATCAGATTGTGATTACGCAACACCAGCAGTGCTTCAACCAGCGCGCCGGCCTGCTGGCCCGTCGCCATTATCAGCGTGGTTTTGGCCGGCACCTGGCTGGAGACTTCAATCGGTTTACGCGCGAGCACAATGAAGCGGGTATGATTCTGCTGCTGATTCGCCAGGTCGCGCTCCAGCACCTGCAGACCATACAGCTCACCGCCGGCTTCGCTGCCCAGCGCGGCCACGTGCGGCGAGTTCATCGCGGCTACTTTTTCCATCGCCGCCGCCGTGCTTTCGGTGTATTCGATTTTCCACTGCGGGAAGCGGTTGATGAACTGGCTGCACTGCTGGAACGGCTGCGGATGGCTATACACCGTTTCAATCTGCTGCAAATCGGTATTACCGCTAACCAGCACGCAGTGTTCGATAGGAATGGTCAGCTCGCCGACGATCGACAGCGACGTTTGCTGCAGCAGATCGTATACGTCATTGATCGAGCCGGAGCTGGTGTTCTCAATCGGCATCACCGCGTAATCCGCCTGACCGCTTTCAACCTGCTGAATGATGTCGTGGAATTTCAGACACCCCATTTCCACCATCGAATCGAAGTGGCGCGTGGCGTATTTACGGGCGGCAAGGTGCGAATAGGAGCCTTTTGGGCCGAGGAAGGCGATGCGCGGCGCGTGCGCATGAGGATGATTCAGGTTTTTCTGCAGCAGCGCCTGCTGGGTTAGCACCGAATCTTCAATCACTAACTGGAACAGGCGCGTGATGTAGTGCGCATCCAGCTGATGTTTTTTACCCAGCGCGATGAGATTTTCCAGCAGGGCGCGTTCGCGCTCGACGTCACGAATCGGGCGATGGGTGGCCAGCTTGGCCTGCGCTACCTCAACGGCCAGCGCGCGCCGTTCAGCCAGCAGCGTTAACAGCCTGGCATCGACGGCGCTGATCTTATCGCGTAACGCCAGCAGCGGATTCTCGGGATTCATAGGGCTCACCTGTAAAATGTCCAATAAAAAAGCCTCCCGGTTGGGAGGCTTTGTTGTTCGTCTTCGCATTCATTTTCACACGACGAATCGCCTCCCAATCAGGGGAAGGTAAAAAAGAATGCGAAGAAGAACGGCAGCAGTTTCATGATCAATTCCGGCAATAAAGTGAACTGAGAGTAACCGCACAGCTTAAAAGCTGTCAATAAAAAACGCGCCCGCAGGCGCGTTGCTGAATAGCGATAAATTACCCGGCAGGGGTGAAATCTTTAACACTGCTGGTGGCGCGCCGTGCTTCAGGCTTGTGCTGTGCTTTATTTAGCTGGCGCTCCAGCTTGGCGATCAGGTCATTGATGGCCGTATACATATCATCGTGTTTCGCGCTGGCGACCAGCGTGCCGTTTGGCGTGTTAATGGTGGCATCGGCCACAAATTCTTTCGGCTCTTTCGATAACACAATGTGCGGATTTATCAGGTGGGTTTGCCATTTTTCCAGCTTGGCGAGACGGTCTTCGACATGGTTGCGGATTGCCGCAGTGATTTCCATTTGTTTGCTGGTAATGTTCAGAATCATAGTTAAACCTCTCTGTCATTTCCGTCTGGGTAGGACCAGCATACCGCGCAAATCAGGAAAATGTGTGATCTGGATCACATTGGAATGTCACTTTTTGTCAATGCCAGCGAATTGTGAGAAAGGCTGGGAAAAGGGCGAAAAAAGCTTGATGCACAGCGGGGATAGGGGCAAGATTGATGAGTTAACCGTAGCGGAAAAAACCATTTCAGACGGTTTTCTGACCAAAAAAAAGCAGCCACAGCGGCTGCTTTTTTAATGGCACGAAAATCAGGACGCGCTATTCGCCGCAATGATTTTCGCAACTTTGTCAGCTTCCGTCGTCAGCTGCAGCTGGCGATAGGCATTTTCCATCAGCGGCAGCGCGTCACGCGTGGCCTGGGTGTCCGGATAATCGCGCATCATACCTTCAACCCGATTAACAACGGCGACATAGGCACCGCGCTTGGTATAGAATTGCGCCACGGAGAGCTCATACTTCGCCAGGCGATCTTTCAGGAACGTCAGACGTTTCTGCGCATCTGCCGCGTACTGGCTGTTCGGATAGCCGCGCAGTAGCTGAGAGAAGTCACGGAATGCATCACGCGCATGGGTAGGATCGCGGTCGGAACGATCGATCCCGAAGAAGCCCTGCAGCGCGGAATCATCCAGTGCCATGTCCGTCAGGCCCTTCATATAGATCACGTAATCAATGTTAGGGTGCGTCGGGTTCAGGCGCATAAAGCGGGAAATGGCGGCTTGCGCCAGTGGCAGATCGGCATTTTTGTAGTACGCGTAGATCAAATCCAGCTGCACTTGCTGCGAGTAAGGACCAAACGGATAACGGTTATCCAGCGCTTCCAGTTGCTTAATCGCCGCTTTAAAGTTACCGTCCTGCAGCTTTTGCTGCGCTGTGGCGTAAATTTCAGACGGCGGGCTGTCTGGGACCGGGTCCGATGAGCCGGAACAGCCCACCAGTGCCAGGCTCAGGCTCAGTGTGGCAGCAGCCACCAGATGTTTCATACGCGTCATGACGAAATGATTATCCTCAAAGTGTTATGGCGGAAGCTGTCCGTATAGCTCCCGGTAATGACCAGTACGATAGCACATTATATTAAACGGCATCGCCGTGAAAACCCAACGTTAACGAAGAAGCTGTATATGGCACAACAAGTTCAACTCACCGCAACGGTGTCCGAAGCACAGCTTGGACAACGCTTAGATCAGACTTTGGCGGAATTGTTCCCTGATTATTCACGTTCCCGCATAAAAGAGTGGATCCTTGAGCGTCGGGTCAGCGTCAACGGCACCATCATCGATAAACCGAAAGAGAAAGTACTCGGCGGTGAGCGGGTGGCGATTGATGCCGAGATCGAAGAGGAGCAGCGCTGGGAAGCGCAAAATATTCCGCTGGATATCGTTTATGAAGATGACCACATCCTGGTGATCAACAAACCGCGCGACTTAGTGGTCCACCCTGGCGCCGGTAATCCGGACGGCACGGTACTGAATGCGCTGCTTTATCACTATCCGGCGATTGCCGACGTGCCGCGCGCCGGCATCGTGCACCGTCTGGATAAAGACACTACCGGACTGATGGTAGTGGCCAAAACGGTACCGGCGCAGACGCATCTGGTTGAAACGCTGCAGCTGCGTGAAATCACCCGCGAATATGAAGCGGTGGCGATTGGCACCATGACCGCCGGCGGTACGGTGAACGAGCCGATGGCGCGTCACTCTACCAAGCGTACTCACATGGCGGTCCATCCAATGGGTAAACCGGCCACCACGCACTATCGCATCATGGAGCATTTCCGCGCCCATACGCGCTTACGCTTGCGCCTGGAAACCGGCCGTACTCACCAGATTCGCGTGCACATGGCGCACATTAACCATCCGCTGGTGGGCGATCCGCTGTACGGTGGCCGTCCGCGTCCGCCAAAGGGCGCTTCTGAGGCCTTCATCAATACGCTGCGTGGTTTTGACCGCCAGGCGCTGCACGCCACCATGCTGCGTCTCTATCACCCGATTACCGGCATTGAGATGGAGTGGCACGCGCCGCTGCCACAGGACATGGTTGATCTGATTGATGCGCTGAAAGCCGATACCGACGAGTTCCGCGATCAGCTGGACTGGCTATGAGTGACTGGATCGTGCCGCAGTGGCCGGCGCCAGCGCGCGTTCAGGCTTGCTCGACCACGCGGCACGGTGGCATCAGCGTTGCGCCCTGGGATTCTCTCAACCTCGGCGCGCACGTCGGGGATGAGGCGGATTGCGTGATGCACAATCGCCAGCGCGTGGTTGAGCAGCTGGCGTTACCGGCGATGCCGCAGTGGCTGGAGCAGGTGCACGGCCAGACGGTGGCGCGTCTGCCGGCGGCCGCCTCGCTGCCGCGTGCCGATGCGGCGATAACGCGGGAAAGCGGCGTGGTCTGTGCAGTGATGACCGCCGACTGCCTGCCGGTGCTGTTTTGCAGCCAGGATGGCAGTGAAGTTGCCGCGGCACATGCCGGCTGGCGCGGGTTGTGTCATGGCGTGCTGGAGCAGACGCTGGCGCAGTTTCACTGTCCGGCGAGCGAGATTCACGCCTGGCTCGGCCCGGCGATTGGGCCGCAGGCATTTGAAGTCGGTGCTGAGGTACGCAGTGCGTTTCTGGCGCAGGATGCCGCCGCCGATATTGCTTTCCGCCCGGCCGGTGAGAAATATTTTGCCGATATCTGGCTGCTGGCAACTCAACGCCTGCAGGCCGCTGGCGTGCGATCTGTCACGGCTGCCGCGCGCTGTACCTATCAGGAAAGCGCCGATTTTTTCTCCTTCCGACGCGACGGAATCACCGGGCGTATGGCAACTTTGATTTGGCTGAGATAACCTTACGCCGCAAGACGATCCAGTAAGCGTATTTTTTGCTCACAACTCAGGTCATTAACCTTGAAAATTTGAGGGATGACCTCATTTAATCTCCAGTAGCATTTTGACCTGTAATGGGAGGAATCATGCGTCTGGATCGTCTTACCAACAAATTCCAGTTGGCCCTTGCCGATGCACAGTCCCTTGCTCTGGGACACGATAATCAATTCATCGAACCCCTGCACCTGATGAGCGCGCTGCTCAACCAGGAGGGTGGATCGGTACGTCCGCTGCTCAGCGCGGCGGGGGCGGATGTCGCTAGCCTGCGTACCAGCATCGAACAAGCCATCAATCGTTTGCCGCAGGTCGAAGGGACCGACGGCGACGTTCAGCCATCAGCGGATTTGGTCCGGGTACTGAATCTGTGCGACAAGCTGGCGCAAAAGCGCGGCGACAACTTTATTTCATCTGAATTATTTGTTCTGGCGGCCCTCGAATCGCGCGGCTCGCTGGCGGACTTACTGAAGTCTGCCGGTGCCACGGCGGACAAACTCGCTAAGGCCATCGAGCAACTGCGGGGAGGGGAAAACGTGAACGATCAGGGGGCTGAAGATCAGCGCCAGGCTTTGAAAAAATACACCATCGATCTGACGGAGCGCGCTGAGCTCGGCAAGTTAGATCCGGTTATCGGGCGTGACGAAGAGATTCGCCGCACCATTCAGGTATTGCAACGTCGTACCAAAAACAACCCGGTGCTCATCGGTGAACCGGGCGTCGGTAAAACCGCCATCGTTGAAGGGCTGGCACAGCGCATCATTAACGGCGAAGTGCCGGAAGGGCTGAAAGGCCGGCGCGTTCTGGCGCTGGATATGGGCGCGCTGGTGGCCGGCGCGAAATATCGCGGCGAGTTTGAAGAGCGCCTGAAAGGCGTACTGAACGACCTCGCCAAACAGGAAGGCAACGTCATTCTGTTTATCGATGAGCTGCATACCATGGTCGGCGCCGGCAAAGCCGACGGCGCGATGGATGCCGGCAACATGCTGAAGCCGGCGCTGGCGCGCGGTGAACTGCACTGCGTGGGTGCCACCACGCTGGATGAATATCGCCAGTACATTGAGAAAGATGCCGCGCTGGAGCGCCGTTTCCAGAAAGTGTTCGTCGCCGAACCGAGCGTGGAAGACACCATCGCCATTCTGCGTGGCCTGAAAGAGCGTTATGAGCTGCATCACCATGTGCAAATTACCGATCCGGCGATTGTGGCTGCGGCAACGTTGTCGCACCGCTATATTGCCGATCGCCAGTTGCCGGACAAAGCCATCGACCTGATTGATGAGGCGGCGTCGAGCATTCGTTTGCAGATTGACTCCAAGCCGGAACCGCTCGATCGTCTCGAACGGCGCATCATCCAGCTCAAACTGGAGCAGCAGGCGCTGAAGAAAGAATCGGATGACGCCAGCGTTAAGCGTCTGGAGATGCTGGAAAGCGAGCTGGATCAGAAAGAGCGCGAATATGCTGAGCTCGAAGAAGAGTGGAAAGCGGAAAAAGCCTCGCTGACCGGCACGCAAAACATCAAAGCCGAGCTGGAGCAGGCGCGTCTGGCTATGGAGCAGGCACGGCGTGTGGGTGACCTTGGCCAGATGTCGGAACTGCAGTACGGCAAAATTCCGGAGCTGGAAAAACAGCTGGCAAGCGCCACGCAGGCTGAAGGTAAAACCATGAAGCTGTTACGCAACCGCGTAACGGATGTCGAGATCGCCGATGTGCTGGCGCGCTGGACCGGTATTCCGGTGGCCCGCATGATGGAAGGCGAGCGCGATAAACTGTTGCGGATGGAGCAGGAGCTGCATGCCCGGGTTATCGGCCAGGACGAAGCGGTTGAAGCGGTATCGAACGCCATTCGCCGTAGCCGCGCCGGTTTGTCTGACCCGAACCGGCCAATCGGATCGTTCCTGTTCCTTGGACCGACCGGTGTCGGTAAAACCGAGTTGTGCAAGGCGCTGGCTAATTTCCTGTTCGATAGCGACGACGCGATGGTGCGTATCGATATGTCGGAATTCATGGAGAAACATTCGGTGTCGCGTCTGGTCGGGGCACCTCCAGGCTACGTCGGTTATGAAGAGGGCGGTTACCTGACAGAGGCGGTGCGTCGTCGCCCTTACTCGGTGATTTTGCTGGATGAGGTGGAAAAAGCGCATCCGGATGTGTTCAACATTCTGCTGCAGGTGCTGGACGACGGGCGTCTGACCGATGGTCAGGGGCGCACCGTGGACTTCCGTAATACCGTGGTGATCATGACATCTAACCTCGGTTCGGATCTGATTCAGGAACGTTTCGGCGCGCTTGATTACGCGGAAATGAAAGATGTGGTGATGACGGTCGTCGGACACCACTTCCGTCCGGAGTTTATCAACCGTATTGATGAGGTGGTGGTATTCCATCCGCTGGGCGAAAAACATATTGCCTCGATTGCGCAGATTCAGCTGCAGCGGCTGTATCAGCGTCTGGAAGAGCGCGGTTACCAGCTGCACATTTCCGACGCGGCGCTGAAACTGCTGGGCGAAAATGGTTACGATCCGGTTTACGGCGCGCGGCCATTGAAACGGGCTATTCAGCAGCAGATTGAAAACCCGCTGGCGCAGAAGATTTTATCTGGCGCGCTGGTTCCGGGAAAAACCATCGAAATGGATGTGCAGGACGATGCCATCGTCGCGCGTCAATAACGCAACGTGACAAAAACGGGCCTCAGGGCCCGTTTTTTTATGCTGTTTCGCAAGAATCAGCTGGTTTTTGCAACGTGTTGCCTGGAAAGTGAGCGGTCGCGCAAAAACTGCAAATTAGCGCTTGTCAGGCGAAACGAAGTCCCTATAATGCGCCACCACTGAGACGGCAAAGCGGCAACGCAGACGGCTCAGCAGGGCGTGAAGCGATTCACCCCGCCGGAGAAAAACGCTGAAAAAAGTGTTTGACTCTGAAGGAGGAAAGCGTAATATACGCCACCTCGCGACAGCAGGCCGAACGCCGCGTCGCACCG
>Ga0308168_1000388_pt1 | contig 56410 bp, 62 predicted proteins | sample PhyCR2_FD_202133 | JGI IMG/M metagenome (GOLD analysis project Ga0308168, IMG submission 202133) | Phyllosphere microbial communities from UC Gill Tract Community Farm, Albany, California, United States - DLSLRC.R2 | ecosystem: Host-associated > Plants > Phyllosphere > Unclassified | place: USA...
CAAGACGAACAACTGAAACAGCAAGTGGGAACACTTGTCCAACTGGATGAAGAGATTCAAGCACTCGAAGATCAAAAACGACAGTTATCCGAGAAGACAGACAAAAAAGAGCTCGAGAAGCTCAAGGAGTCGCTCGAAGCGAAGCAAAGACAAGTGTCTTCACTTCTTTAATGAAAGTGTGGTGACTGAAATAATGATGAACTTCTCATGGCGTTCCCTCGCTACCTCCGCTTGGCTGTGGCGATGTCTTGCATTTTTGATCGCTTTACCGGCTGTGTTGTTCCTAGTACTCAATGTCGCATTTCAGTTCCTGCAGCAGACGATCCAAAATCTCTTTGAGGACGGGAAGTTGACGACCGGTTCCCCGCTCCAATACGATCCGAGCTGGTGGACGACGCTTGCCTGGTCGACCTCCCTCGCGTTCGCTTTGTTCGGCGTCTGCTTCCTCTTAGGAGGATTTCTCTTATTAAAGTATTGGCTCAATTTCCGTGATCTCAAGGCAGCACAGAAAGGAAGTTCCCGCTTCACGACGTTCCAAGAGCTGAAACAGCAGTATCGGGACGTGCCGGACCGCAAAGAGACGTACACCGGATCCGGTGGCGTCCCGGTCGCTCGCTATCGTGATCGCCTCTACATCGATGACAGTGCCGTCAACAACCTCGTCATCGGGACTACCCGGTCCGGTAAGGGCGAGACGTTCGTCTTCTCGACGATCGATCTCTACAGTCGTGCTGAACGTCAAGCGAGCTTGATCATCAATGATCCGAAGGGAGAACTGTTCGCCGCCTCTAAAGAAACACTCGAGGGGCGCGGCTATCAGGTCGAGGTCCTGAATCTGATGAACCCGTCCCAATCGATGTCCTATAACCTGTTGCAGCTGACGATTGATGCCTATCTGGACGAGAACTACTCCCTCGCCCAACAGTATGCCCGTTCGGTCTCCTACATGCTCTACCATGATCCGAAAGCAAAGGATCCATTTTGGAGCAACTCCTCGACGGACCTCTGTACCGCCTTGATTCTCGGGTTATGCGAACAAGCGAAACACGAATCGGAGAAGATTACGATGTATAATGTCGCCCTGATGCTGTCCGATCTCGGGTCTCGGACGATCACGGATAACATGGGACAGGAACAATCGGCGCTCGACGCCTTCTTCGCTGCGTTCCCAGAGAATCATCCAGCACGCATGCAGTATGCAACGCTCCACTTCTCAGGTGGCCAGACGCGTGCCAGCATCCTGGCGAATACGAACGCCAAGCTTGGGATCTTCACGCTCGATGCGACGGCACGACTGACGGCACAAAACTCACTCGACATGAAACTGATCGGCTTCAACCGTTGGATCCGCGGACGTGCGCTTCCCTTGTCGCGGCTGACATTCCACTTCCCGAGCGGAAAACATCTCGCCTTGACGACGGACGACGATGGGAGTTTCGTGCTGCATCACGAAGAAGCAATCGATGTCGGTTCTGACATCACAGTGGAGAGTGAACAGCACACTTATACGATGACTCTCTCGGGTTGGAAGGACGAAGTAAACGGTATTTTCGATTGGACGACTGATGCTCCGATCGACATCCGTGAGATCCGCCAGCATCCGCGTCCGGTTGCTGTGTTCCTGATCGTTCCGGACTATGATCCGACGTTGAACGTCATCGCCTCACTGTACGTCAAACAAGTCTATACCTCACTGGCTCGCGTTGCCTCACAAGCAACGAGCGGACGCTGTGAACGCCAGGTCATCTTCCTCCTCGACGAGTTCGGGAACATGCCAGCCATCGAAGGAATGGCAAACATCATCACCGTCTGTCTCGGTCGGAACATTCGTTTCAACCTCGTGATCCAGTCCTACGCCCAACTCGAGAACCTTTACGGGGAAGATTGGAAGACGATCGACGGGAACTGTGGGAATACACACTACTTGTTGACGGCAGATGAGTCGACGGCGGAATTGATCTCGAAGAAGCTCGGTGAACAAACAATCGTTACGAAGTCGCGTTCCGGACAGACCTTCTCACTCTCGAAGTCGAAGACCGAGAGTGTCGATGGTCGGCGCTTGCTGACGGCAACAGAAGTGATGGGATTGAAAGAAGGAGAGATGCTGATCATCCGTGTCATCAAACGAAAAGATAAACAACAGAAACGGATCCAGTCCTACCCGCTCTTCCTGACTGGACGGACGGCGATGAAATACCGCTATGAATACTTAGCGGATGACTTTAATACAGAACGTTCCATCAACGATCTCGTGATTCCATGCGCGCATGCCCATCTCGACCTGAATACGCTCCGAATCCCGTTCCAAATCGGTCCCTCAGTGGCATCGAAGAGCATTGAGACGGATGAGGAGACATCTGATGCAACAGAATGGCGTGTCTGTGAGGTTCTGCAACCGAAAATCCTCCGCTCCATCTTCGAGACAACAGAATACGACACGCTACCTATCACAGCGTTCGAGCAAGGAATCACCGATAAAACGATTCCTGTGACGGACAACCAGCGCCGCTTTTTGAAGACGATCATCAGTAAACGACTCGAGAAACTTCGTCATGGCGTCTAAGGAGGGCATCATATGACAGAACTGACACGCACCGAACGCGTCCAGCGCGAACTCCGGGTCATCGCGACCATCATCAAGGAGAACAAGAAGCGCCTCCGTCGTGGTGAAGTATTGAATATCCAAACCCAAGATGGCTTTTTAGTCGTATTTGAGGAAGAAGACCCAGACTCAGGCGACCGGAAAACTGTTACGCTTATAGACACATTCGATTTCCGGGTCCATGTCAGCAATGGTGACCTGACGGATCCGGAACAGGTGTCATCATAGGAAAAGGGGTGGAGGCATGCAAGCGAAACGAGTACTCTCCGGACTATTGATTTCCTCTGCGTTACTTTTAGTCGGTTGTAGTGAAGAAACGTCGAAAAATACATTAGCTCAGATACAAGATTCTGAAGTTGATAAGATGATGAATGGTAAAAAAGACGGTATCTTATTAGTGGTAAAAGAAACTGATGGAGAATTTGAGAGTTACGTCGATAAGATTAAAAACATCTCTGAAGAAAAGAACAAATCGGTGAAGATGTACAATACATTCCAACCTGATGGAAAAGAATTAGTTAACAGGGATACTTTTGAATACACATCCGAATTAAAAGGAGAGCGTCTATACTTCATTAAGGATGGTGAAGTACAAGACGAGCTAAATATTAATGTTCTTACTGGAACTCAACTGAACGATGAAGTCGAAAAATTTATTGATCAGAACAGTTAATAAGGAGTGAATCTTATGACAGATTCCGAGCTAATTTCAAAGTTCAAAGACCTTGAGGATGTTTTTAATCTCAGTAATCTTGTAAATGATGCACTAAGGACTGTTGGATGGATATTAGTTCGGGGACTTGCTGTCATAATTGATGGATTAGAAGAAGTAACGAACACTATCCTTTTAACAAAGACATTCTTTAATAATCCAGAAGTGGTTGAATTCGTTCAGACGATTCAACCTTTTTTATATGTCATCTTAGCGGGTAGCTTTCTTTTTACAGGCTATTTGATTATCTTCCAAAAGAAGTTTGATCGGGAAGGCTTCTTAATCAACGTGTTTATCACTCTTTTAGTCCTAGGGCTACTTTCCCCTACGATGATAAAAGTAAATGATTTTTCAGATGAAGCGATTGCACAAACTAATTCGAGCAATTTGTATGACGACAATGACTCTACGATTTCAAATAAGATATTACTTCAGAACATCCATGATTTAGTACTTTACGATAAAAAAGATTTTAAAGTACCTGGACAAAAAGAAAAAATGAATAACATCCCTGAATCATTAGTTAAAAATCTGAGAGTCAACGAAGTCTTCAATCAAAATGATTTTGCGCTTTCTGATACAGGTATTAAACTTTCCGAGAGTTTTGTGATGTGGGATGGAAAAGAAGCTGTATTAGGCGAACTCGACCAAAGTGGCGTTGAATGGAACAACCAATATTACTATCGGTATCACCCGAACTGGCTGACAATCCTCGTCACGCTTGGGGTGATGGGTTTCACCCTCTTCTCAATTGCCTACAAGCTGGCTCGACTCTCGTTCGAGTTGGCTTTTAATTATGTCTTGGCGATTTTGATAGCACCCGCTGATCTACACAGCGGACAAAAGACGAAGAAGGTCATCCAAAGCATCTTGAACACCTTTCTCGTCATCATTCTGATCTTCGTTTCGATCAAACTCTATACGATTGGAACGGCATACCTGGCCGATACACTGGACGGACTCGCCTATTTGATTGCGTTGATTGCCTTCTCTGTAGCTTTAATTGATGGACCAAACATGGTCGAACGTCTCTTCGGGATTGATGCCGGTCTGAAGCGCGGTTGGGGTGTCGCACTCGGTGCGTATGCTGTCGGGAAAGGAACCGCGAAAGTGGGCGCTCGTGTCGCCGGTCAGACGATTAAGATGACATCACGCCCTGCCACTCCTTCTGTCTCGGAAGCAGCGAGTACGAAATTGCCACCGAATGGCGGTACACCCGCGAGTCGTCCAGATCGTTCGCCTGAGAGTGTTCAGAATCCATCACAAGCACAAGAGCGGACATCTCGTCCAGCAGGACCAGAGAACCAACAAAGCGAGTTGGTTGAGATGCCAATGCATGGTACGGTGCAAGAGGCTCAGGCTGCAGCAGCATCACCCGAATCTGTTCCACATCGTCCGGACTCTGTCACACAATCAACACCTGTGCTGCCATCGACTTCTCAATCGACAATACCTGCTACGCAACCGAAGATGTCTAATGTGTCGTCGAATGAACAACAGGTTACTTTGCCTGATGAGCTCGAAGCACCTGAAACGCCTATGACATCTCATCAGGTCATACAGTCTCCACAGACTTCTACAGTAAATCGTAAGCCGGTAACGTCTTCAGAGGATTCGACACCATTCGACAAAACGAATACTAGTACGTCCGCTCATTCTGTAGAAACAACAGAGAATGTGTCTCCGAACGTCACATCGTCTAGCTCTTCCAGTAGCTCACCGTCAACCAGTGATTCGCAGGAGACGTCATCCGGAACGCAGCGTCAGCGAAAATCCATCTATCAGACACTCGAGACGACAATACAAAAAGAACTCAAGCATGTCGAACAAGCCCAGACACGTGTGACGCAGGAATCATCCCGAATGTACTCGACGGATGTTCCGCGTCTAGACCCGAAAAAGGAGTGAGAACATGCAACAGCGCCAATACCGGATTCCGAACGAAGTCACGACCGAACTGAAAATCAATAAGATGCTCTACCTCTATGATTTACTGTTTCTCGTCGCCTTAATCATCGTCCGGTTGATTGCCCTTCCGTTCATCCCGGACGTCTTGCATCTCCCGTTCACGTGCTTCCTCGTTGGCTTCGGACTCTTTCTCGTTATCCGACCGACGACGAACCCGGAGAAACGGATGGTCCACGTGCTCTATTACGCACTGATCAAGAAGAAAGACACCTATATCGCGTCGGCCGACCGGAATGAATCTTCGAAAGGAGCGTGATCAGATGAGTTTATCGGAAGATATACGATTGAAAACAAGTCCCATGACCGATATTACCTGGCTCGACGAGGTTGAGTTGACGACACCACCAACACGCAAGGAAAAACGTGTCCGCATCCCGCCGTCAGTCGTCTCTATTTTACCGATTATCGACTCAACAGCGCTCGATGTGTTCGAGATGCAGGATGGGACGTTTTGCGACATCATTCAACTGACTTCAAAGGATATTTACGGACTATCTGAGACGGAGAAGGACCACGACATCTTCTCCCTCGCCTATCTCTTACAAGCGTATGTCCATCCATTGAAGGTGATTCCGCTCAATACACCGCTTAATCTAGAAAAACAGAAACAACGGATCGAACGACAGATGCGGCAGAATCAGATTGCCGCCTATCGTCCCTTCCTCCAAAAGAAGAAACAGGAACTGATCTACCTCGAGGAGCATCGCACCAATCGCGATTATCTCCTCTTTTTTTATGCACCGGACGAGGCAATGCTCCGGGAACGGAAGCATCAATTGATGAAACTGCTCCGGCGCAGTAATCCGATGGTCGAACTGACACTCGAACAGAAGATGCATGTGTTGTTCCAATTGCACAACCCGAATACGAAACCGACCCAGGACGGAAAGGAGTGATGGCGTCATGTGGCGTACGCGTTTTGTACGAAAGCAGGATCCGGATAAGATCAAACAACAGGACGGCTACAATCCGACATTCGTCCAAACGATCCAGCCGCAAGGTGGACTCCGCTTCGAACCGAACTATGTCCGGACCGGCGACGGCTATCTCGCCTGCCTCCATGTCTACAAGTATCAGTCGACCGTCTATGATTTCTGGCTCGAGCCAATCCTTAACCTGCCCGGTGTCCTGACGACACTCGACATCGGGACAGCGGACAAGCGAGAGATGATCCGGACGATCAATAAGTCGATGGCCGAGCAGAATACGCGCTTCGAGAATGCGAAAGATAATGTCGACCGGATTGATGCGCGCGAGACGTATAAGGAACTGAACGAACTCTACGAACAGATCACGCAAGGCGAGACGATGAAGTACTTGCATCTCCGACTCTACGTCAAAGCGAAGACGCTTGAGGCACTTGAACGACAAGTTCAGGATGTGATGGAGGAACTCGAAGCACGGAATTTCCGCGTTGCCGTCTTCCTGAACGAACAGGAATGGGAATGGCAGAGCCTGTTCCTCAGCTATGAACAACAGCAAAAACTGCCGAACCATCGTCGGGGGAAAGAGATTCCGTCGCTCTCGATCGCGGGTGGTTATCCGTTCCACTTCACGTCGCTGCAGGATCCGACTGGGACCTACTACGGGACAACGGATACAAATGGGAGCGTCATCTTCGATCTGTTCCATAAAGACAAACAACGGAAATTTTATAACGCGTTGATGATTGGCAAGATGGGTTCCGGGAAGTCTACGTTGCTCAAAAAGACAGTCCTCGATCAAGCCATCAAAGGCAATCACGTTCGTATTTTGGACGTAACGGGCGAGTTCTCCGATCTCGTACGACAGCTTGGTGGAAAGGAAATCGCGCTCGACGGCTCCGCTGGTCGGATCAATCCGCTCCATGTCTATAAGACGGTGACGCACGCCGACGGTTCTGCGGACGAAGCACTATCGTTCATGCAACATTTGTCGAAGATCGCTGTCTTCTATCACTACATCAATCCGGAAGCCACGCAGGAAGAATCAAACGAGTTCGAGATTCTGCTCCGGCAACTCTATCTTGAGAAGGGGCTATGGAACGAGGACGGTGACGCCCCAATCACGACGCATCCAGCAAACACCTACCCCGTCTTCTCCGATTTTTTGACGCTTGTTCGTTCCGAATTATATGCCGATGCAGCACGGACATCGATCCGCGAGACCATCAGCACGAACCGTGTCAGACGGCTCGAGAACATCGAACTCGCCATCACGAATCTTGTCCATAACTACGGCAACATCTTCGATGGACATTCCTCGATCGAGCGGTTCGACGAAGAAGCAATCGTTTCGTTTCCGCTTCGCAACCTGACCAACTTGAAAGACGAAATCTTTCAGGCACAGGTCTTCAACCTGATGAACATGCTCTGGGACGGGATGATCCTCAACGGTGCGGGGCAACTGCGCAGCTACAACCAGGGCGAGCTATTGATCGAGGACGCCTTCAAGTATCTGATTGTCATCGATGAGGCACATCATCTGATCAACACGCGCGATATCGCACAACCGGCGATCCTTTATCTACAACAGTTCATGCGCGAAGCGCGGAAATACTTCGGCGGCATCTTCTTCGCCTCGCACTTGATCACAGACTTCGTCCCGACCGGTTCGAAGTCGGAGAACGCGGAGAACGTCAAGACGTTGTTCCAACTGACGCAGTATAAGTTCATCGGCGAGCAGGATGCCGAGAGTATCCCGACGATCCAGACCGTCTTCGACGGACAGTTGACCGAGAGTGAGACGCGTTTGATCCCGTCGCTCGAGACGGGACGAATCGTCCTTAGTGTCTCCGGCGTGAAGACCTTGATTTTTGATGTCGATGTCTCGCCAGAGGAGCTGACCTTGTTCGGAGGTGGTGCCTGATGTGGAGTACAGTCCGGCAGTCGGCACGTGTCGCCGTCCGGATGAAATGGCGACTCCTGACCTCAAAGTATCGTCTGATTGCCCTCGGTATCGCGCTCCTTCTCTTCCTGCTCATTATCATCGTCGCAGGCATTCTCGATACGTTGACTGGAATCGAAAACGATCAGGCGACCGAGGCACCGATTGCTTATTCGGACGCGAGTCTACAAGTCAGTGATGACGTCTTACAATATCGCGAGACGATCGCACGCGAATTAAAGAAGCAACAACTCGAGGGACAGACGAACATCGTCCTCGCCTTGATGATGCAGGAAAGCGGTGGACGTGGGAATGATCCGATGCAAGCGAGTGAATCGAAGTGCGGACGGATCGGCTGCATCACCTCTCCCGATGAGAGCATTCGTTATGGGGTGAAACACTTCGCGTCCGTCTTCCGACAAGCGAACCAAGACGTCAAGTTGACGCTCCAGAGTTACAACTTCGGGGGTGGCTTCATCGATTATGTCCAAGAGAACGGCGGACGCTACACGAAACAACTCGCGATTTCTTTTTCACAGATGATGTACCAACGTGTTAAGAAGAGTGGCATCTATCAATGCCATCGTCCGAGCGCAATCGAGCATCAAGCCTGTTATGGCGACATCGAATATGTCGATGCCGTCCTTCGTTATCTGACGCCGACGGTACTGGCAGAAGGCAAGACGGGACCCATCAAAAGGAAACTCCATGCGCCCCTCGACATCCCGCTTCAGATGACGTCGGGGTTCGGATCACGGGTCGTTTTCGGAAAGACTGATGTTCATACGGGCATCGACTTCAGTTGCCACAATACCGATACCGTCCACGCCGTCCGCTCCGGTACCGTCACCTACAGCGGCTTACGCGGACCTTATGGGCAGCTCATCCAGATCAAACAAGGAGAATGGATCACCGCTTACGCCCACCTTTCCGCGCGCCAAGTCAAGACGGGGCAGAAGATTGAAGCCGGTCAAGCAATCGGGATATGCGGTTCGACCGGACGTTCAACCGGGAACCATCTTCACATCGAATTCAAGACGAGTGATTGGTCCGGACACATTGATCCTGCCCCACTCTTTTCGCTATAAGGAGGGATGTATCATGGCGTTGACGAGTCGTCATCTCCTGTGGCTCGTGTTGTTCTGTCTGCTACTGTCGATCAGTGCTAACGTCTACCAATACCGTTCGTCGGCATCAGATGGACTACACATGACTTCAGAAAAACACACAAAGGATTCGTCACCAGAAATGACTGTACCAGACTCAACTGTCGTCACTGACGCAGAGGAGCCAGAGCAGCAGCCGTCCATCTCTAAGAACGCGGAACGCTTCATCACGTTCGCCTTCACATGGGAAGACGGGACCTATCCAACGCGCAAACGACAGGCCAGTCAGTACATGTCGGATTCAATCAAACGGACATTGTTCGCGAGTAGCGGAAGCGATGGCAAGTTTACTGCCACCGTCGCTGACATCGAAGTCTTTCCGAGTCGGGACGACCCGGAGCATTGCCTCGTCCGCTTCAAACGGACGTTGACGATCGATTCAAACGGCTATGAAGAGACATCCGATGAGCTGGTCGAACTGACGTTTACACATCAAGACGGACGATACATCGTCGATCAGATGAAGAGTCTTCAAACATCAGGAGGTGTCTAAATGCGCACAGGAAAACGAAAGACGTTGACCCGTGACTGGTCGCGCTTGTATCTCGGAACAGGGATGTTTTTCTTAATCAGCTTTCTGTTTTTCGGTTTCTCTTCACTTTTCTTTGCCGAGGAGCAACCGATCAATGCGACGCCGATCGGTGAAGAAAAACGGCTGACGAATGGACAGACCGTCACACTTCTCGACTGGTCCCATGATGAAGAGCGGAAACAGATGCGTGTCCGCCTCCAGTTCGACCAACCCCAAGACTACGCGACGAAACTTGTCGCTCGCATCGCTTACAAGGAACGACCGGCGGATGAGCAGCGCGTCCGAGTCGTCTATCACCAGGACGAGCACTACGTCTTCGAAATCGAAGATGTACCGCGCAACTTTGATCAGCTAGCACTCCGCTTGTATGTCATTGAACCACAACAGTCACTCGAGAAGCTGAGTGCTACGAAGCGAGAAGATGCGCTCATCGAATCACTCTATATGGATCAGCGTCGTGTCTCAAATAAATCACTTCCTATTCAACAAGCAGAAGATTATGCGCAACTTTTTCTCATTGACGAACACACACAGAGTCAAAAACAGATTAGAAAAATGAAACGTGAACAGACAGAACAAACTTCTCTCATCCAACAAATCGAACAGGACATCGAGTCGAAACAAGCCACGTTACCTGACCTGACACTCGACAAACAAGTCGAACGTGAGGATGAAATATTTAATCTGAAGCAAGACAAAGAAGAAGCACTTCTACGACAAACTGAACTGAAAAAGCAACTCATCCAAGAAGAGAAACGACAAGATCAACTGCGTATTAAAGCACGTGAACTGAAATGGTAAGGTGGCAAACACCGTGCCAAAATGCTGTTTTTAATGGCACAGAGTGTGACCTTTTCACGATTTTGATGATATCAGGGAAACACTAGGCTCCGCCTAGGCTAGCACGCTGAGTGATAGCAGTTTCCCCTTATGCTCTTTTTCACCATTTTGAACCGTTTGTGGTTTTTAAGCTTTTAAAAATCCAATGCATATTTAGCAATTCTATCAACATTCATCAACGCTTAACTCGAGTCCGTTACGTCACTTCTTTCAATCCTTTTCATTATGTTGCTGCATCTTCGAGCAAATATGTTTCAAAAGTTCGACGATCAAGGAGACGCTCACGGCTTCTCCAAGGGCGTAACTCTGTTCAATCATTGACTGCATGTTGATGCCTCCGTTCCTTATCTGAGTGGTATCACCTTTCTCATTTCTAATGACAGGAGGAACGAAGCAATTGTTCGGAAATCTTTTCATTTTTTTAGAACGCCGAGACTTACTTTCCTAAAGGAAGGAGGAAGACAGATGAATCTCTTGATTCGCGACATCGACCCCGTATTCGTCAAACAACTCGACGAACAGGCGGAGAAACAGATGTGTTCCCGACAAGAATTATTGAAAGGATTACTGACTACCTGGTGCGTGGACGGCGTCCAGTCGACACAAATCACGCGTCTCGAACAACAGCTCGAAGCGAACACCTTACACCTAAAGCGGAGTGCGACAGAACTCGAACAATTGACCAAACTCTTCCGTGAGGTGATGCAGGATGACTAAGGTTCCCAGTGTCATCATCAAGTCGAAGTTCAAACTCCCTCAAGCAACCCGACGTGCGCGTCGCTATACGACGTATCTTAATTACATCGACCGACCGGAGACGAAAGCACGGTCGCATCAATTCGAGAATTACCATGACTACATGGAGGATGAATTGAAATCGAGCGGTCTGTTCACGGCGACACAAGATCGATTGAGTGCGACCGAACGAGAACAACTACGTGAAACCTTCCGACGAGCACAGGAGAACGGTAGCATCCTCTGGCAAGATGTCATCTCGTTCGACGAGGCTTGGTTACAGGAAGTTGGTGTGAAAGAAAATCACTACATTGATGAGCAACGTTTGATACAAGCAACTCGCAATGCCACCGCTTTGATGATTGAAAAGGAACAAATGTTGTACGCGACATGGACCGCGGCCATCCATTACAACACGGATAACATCCATGTGCATGTTGCAACAGTTGAGACAATACAGCCACGCGAACGCGGTAAACGAAAACCGAAAACGATCCAGAAGATGAAAGCACAAGTCGTCCATACACTTGCCGACCGGACACGTGAACAAAAGAAACTAAATGACTTCATCCGTGATGAGGTTCTGGCGCACAAACGGAATCGTTCAACATTATCTGTTCCGAACCGCTTGCTACATCCGGAACTCGTACGCCAGTACAAAACGATTCAGAAACAACTACCGGACGATAAGCGACAGTGGTATTACAACATGAATGGCATGAACGAACTGCGTCCTTCACTCAATCAATTTACTGACACGTATCTTGAGACCTACTTCGAGAAAGAACACAGCGAGTTTAAACAACAACTCGATACCGAGGTCGCATTCTACGAGCGGAGTTATGGATCGACATCCCAAGCATCGGCTTATCGAAAGACGAAAGAACAGGATCTCTACACACGGATGGGAAATGCCGTCCTGTCCGAGATGCGTGAGTGGTCCAAGCCACCTCAGAAGCCTGCAAAGAAAGCTGCATTCTCATCCAAAAAAAAAATCCAGTCGGCGTTTCGACGTGAGCGGATCATGCAAGAGACACTCTATCGAATCGGACGACACATGAACAATGAATGGGAACACATACAAAACCAAAAGGCGTTTGAAGCTCTTCAGCAGGAAATCGAGCAAGATCGATAAAAGAAAAAGTCACCCTTTTAATAGAAGGATGACGGGCAACAATTTTTTTAGCGACGATTCATTTGGATTGCATAATCATTTAATCGACGGAATTCTTCATTGTACATTCGGTTCAATCTTGATTTAGAAAGTTTATAAAGAATGGCATAAGCCCACTTCGGTGTCTCTACTAACAAATCAATTTGTAACTCTGTTTGATTCTGTTTCGATTGCAATTGGTATTGACCAATCGTCGTTCCTATTTCGCTTGAAGTTCTGACATCAATGAAGGACGGTGCCTCAAGTTTCTCAACCCAAGCATCAGCGGAATACCTTTTTCCACGATGCTCTTGGATAACTTGAAGTTTCTGACCAGCGTATAAGTATTGCAATGGTTCTCCTTCTGCGTAGATATGATCCTTAGTCATATTGCTCCAGCTAAGAATATGTTCATTCTTCGTCAGGTAATCGTATACCTCTTCAATGGAGGCATCAATCACTTGAACAGATTTGTAAAAATGAATTTTTGACATGTTTGTACCTCGCCTTAACTAATTTATATATTAATCATACCATTTGAACGGAGTCCTGTTTCTTTGGCAGTCGTTTTTACAATTGATGATTATAGAAAGGAGAATACAGATGGAGGAAACAAAGCAAGTCCGGATCCGGATGAGTGCCATGACCGCTGAATTTTTAGAGGAGTATCGCGAGCGGGAACGACTGTCCGGGATTGGTCCGGCAATCGATCACATCATCCGTGACTATCAAGAGATGATCAAGAAGCAATGGGATTTGAACTATATCAGTCGTTCCGTATCAAAACAGATCGAACAAGAGTTGACTACGTTCTGGGAAGAACAAATCACAAAGAGTCTCTCTCCGTTACGAAAGAGCGTCCAACAGACAGACCTTCAAACACAGGTATTGATTGAACTGGTGCAAGCCTTGATGCAGACGGAAAGCATCGAGGACATCATCCCGACGACAGAATACCGTCCTTCGTTCCTTGAGACAGCGGAGACGGCCGTCAAATCACGGATCGACCAACGAAAGCAACATAAGCATTCGGATGAGGAAAGGATGACCCACAAATGAGACGACTGGAAGCTTTCACACTCGCAACGTTTCTCGAACTACAACCGACCCACGTCACAGTCTTGATTCATCAAGCGCGATACGACATCCCTGTCTCATATGACGAATATTCGTTCCTTGAGATCCTGCAAGAAGAGCCTCTGTTGTTGCTACCGGTATCACGTGATCGTCGTCATCTACTACTGGATCGACTCGCTGCCGATCCGATTGTTCTGCAGGAACTAGAAGATTTCGAAGGTGCTGCCGATTCGTCTTTCTCGTCTGAAGGAGCGTGAGACACATGGCATACAAGAAGAAAACACGTGAGGATTATCAGAAGGAAGTACAAGCGTTGACCGACAAGATGGAGATGCAGCTCGCTTCTCACTTCGTCAGTCAGGAGAGCATCAAGGAACATCTCGACTTCATGAGCCGGTTCCATCGCTACTCGACTCGGAACATGCTATTGATTGAGGGGCAGTTCCAAGGTGCACGTGCCGTCGGCTCCTATGCATACTGGGAAAAACAAGGCGTACAGGTCCAAAAAGACGAGAAGGGAATCAAGATTTTCGTCCCCTCCCCTGTTACTTTCATTAAGCGAGATACGGATTGGGTGGCCTGGAAGGATTCGACGAAGACAGAACAAAAGCGCGCAAAGGAAGGTTCTCTTCCGACACGGAAAGCGATGTACTATAAAATTGGTCACGTCTTCGAGTACACGCAGACCGATGCCCGTGAGAAAGGACTTGAAGTCTCTGAGTTGTTCGCCTCGTATCATCGGAACGGTTCGATTCGTGAAGCAGAATCCTTTCACCGCGCGTTGAACAGGATTGCTGAGACACAAAACGTGACGTTACTCAATCAGCCGTTGAACGAACTAGGTACCGCAAAAGGATGCTTTTATCCAGAACTCAACGCGATTGCCTTGAACCCGCGGAACTCGGATATTGAGAACGTTACTGTTCTCATTCATGAACTCGCGCATGCCAACCTGCATAATATGGACCGGAACGAAGAGCGTGGAATTGAGTTGAATCCACATGAGAAGGAATTCCAAGCGGAGATGGTCGCTTATACCGTTGCGGCGCACTTTGACTTCCCGACGGATGAGTTTTCATTATCGTACCTCTCCAGTTGGACGCAAGGCAGAGACTTACGCGACAAGGAAGATCTGTTGCACGAAGTCCATCAGACATCCGGTCACTTCATCCGCGAGATCCATTCCTCGCTCGAGCAGGAGCAAATCTTGGAACGCGAAGCATCACCTCTCAAGATGATTGAACATATCGAGAAGGTGGCACACATTACAGATCAGGAAATGCCATTAGCCCAACGGCTGGAGCGGATCATGCAACATTCACCGGAGAACGTCGGTGCTTATCTGACGAGCATCGCTAAACAAGATACACAGCAAGACCTATCAACGTTTGACGAACCGATGATGCTTGTCCATGGAGAGACAGACTTCTTCGAACCGTTTGCGAAAGCCAACGACCGCGACTTCGACGAACATAAGACGACTGCTTATACGTTGGTCATTCCTGGTGAGGAACCGATCAGTCAACACTTCCGGAGTCTTGAGGAAGCCAGTAGCCCGTTACATCATATCCTGAAGACGGAGGTCGTCAGCAAAGAGACAGAGCAGGTGCTTGAGAAAGCTTGGTATGACGAGATGATATCGACCGAAGATCGCGATTTGGAAAAGGTGAAGCAAATCGTAAGTCGGCAACTCCAGATTCCATCGAAGGATTTTCATACAAGATGAGAGGGTATAATTGCTTATACAGCAACAGAAATGAGCAGATATGATGTGTCCTATCGTGTAATTGAATCGTATTAATTAAAGAGGGTGGGAACTTTATCCAGTAAAAGCTACCCTCCTCTTTCAACAGTGCGCTATACTTTAAAGTAGCTTGTATTTATTTAAAAGGAGTAACTTCATGGGAATAAAGAAAAGTGAACAAATCAAATGTAAAATCTTTTATGAGCGAGATATCAAACGATTGATGGATGTATTCTTTTCGACAGAAAAAGAATTGGGCCATGAGGAAACAGAAGTCCTCTACACGATTCAATTTAAAGATGGAACGATTGATAGTAGTTCTGATCGATTGACTATCGACCGGAATCGGTCAATACAATCCATCGTCTTTAGCCTCACCAATAAAAGTTTACATACATCAATCTCCGTGAATCTTCATGTTGATATTATGAGAACCCGTAGTAGATACGAAGTCGAGGGTAATGATCAAGAGTGGGTAAAAGAAAAATCGACACAAATTCAAAAAATTATAGATGATACCCCGAATCAAAACCGTTACCTCTCAAATCCAGTTTTGAGAACCGCTATCTCTATTCTTTTAATTATCGTTATTTTTAGCTCCATATTCTTCCTCTTCGAAAATGATTTATCTAACCCTATTGGTTTTTTGGGGATGGCAGTAACCCTTATATGGACTCATTTTTGGACGGGTCGATTATTTGGTCCCCCTCTAGGTGACTTGTATCCTAAAGTAGATTTTGATACTTCTACATCTCGCGAGAATAAGAAAAAAAAGCAACGTGCCTTTTTGAAATTGATTGTCACCTGTTTTCTTGTTCCCTTATTTATCAAATTCATTGTGGAACGAATAATTTAACACTTCTCAAGAAACTGTTTGTAACAGGAGACGCAAGACAATGCGATATAATAAAAACATCATGACACACCAACGAACGGAGGAATAATTATGAACAACAACCAAGCAATCGCTTACGCCGTCATTGCTATGGAGCAACTCGGCTATACAATCGAGCAGATCGAAAAAGTACAAGCTAGCATGCTATCTGAGATGGACTGGTCGGATGAAGAAACAGCAGAAAAGAAAGCTGCTGCTATCTTAAAGGGATAAAAAATAAAACAGCAACATCGCTTTAAAAAAAGAAGCGATATTGCTGTTTTTGCTTACTTGAAATATTTCTGCTGTAAAATAAACTGTTCAAAGCTGAATTTTGAAATAGTCCGATGCCCAGAGCGATCCAACTTCCGTGTTTGAAGATACGCTTCAAATGTGGATACTATCTCTTGCATATCCAATCGTTGTTTAACACCTACAATCATATACGGTTTAAAATTTTCTTCCATTTCTAGAATAAGTGCTTGTGCCTCTGTGAGTGTTTGTTCCATATTCATCAACCTTCCTTCATTCAATGGGATTCCCTTTATTCATCTGCTTATTTCAATTCAATCTTTTTTCCACCTAATTCTTTTCCCGCCATTCCTTGAGTCGCTTTCAATGTGACGACCGCTTGTGGATCATCGATGTCGTAAGCCATGATTCCCTTCGCGGTACCACCTGGTTTGATGTCATCGAGCTGATGTTCTAAATAAGAGGTATACTTCTCTTCTTGTGGTGTCATGCCTACCTCTAACTTATTGATCGTATCGATTCCTTCCTGTGTCGCTTCGAAGCAGGCAATCCATGTGGTCATTCCATTCAATGGTTCCTTACTATCATTTGTCGTCTCATATGTGAAGACGAGCTGTGGCTTCTCGCGGAAGTACTCTTTACTTGGTTCAAGCACTTCTGTCGAGAGGATCTTGACTGTCGCCATGTCGATTTTTAGAGTATCATCTTTGAAATAAACATCCTCTTTTTTCGTTTCCGCTACCTCGACCTTTTCAGTCGGATTCGCTGCTTTTTTAGGTAGATCTTCTATCGTTTCTTGTGTACCGCATCCAACGAGTGATAATCCTAGCCCAACGATGACGACCGCTTGTCCTAACTTATTCATCTGCTTCAGCTCATTTCCTTTTTAGTCTTCCCATAGTTCTTCCATCAACTCATCGATTTCGTTGGAGAGTCGTTGCCGCTCTTGGTCATCCTTCTCGATATGACCGTACTCATCAATCCAGATGACATCCCCGGATTCAACCGCCATGGGAAAGCGAGAAATAAGGATGTCCCGCATCCCATCGTCGAACTCGACGACGACCCACTTTCCTTCAATACGATCGATGATCCCTTTACGCTTACTCATTTCGACTTCTTGATCGTGTAGGACGATCCGTTCCCTTCAAAGACGATTGTGCCACTCTTATCCGTCCGTAGCATCGTCGCCTTCGCACGCTTCAGGTTTGTTACGACTTCGTTCGTCGGATGTCCGTAAGCATTCTTTCCGACACTAATGACGGCATACTTCGGTTTGACGTACTTGAGGAACGTCGCACTCGTCGATGTCTTCGCCCCATGATGCCCGACCTTAAGGACGTCCGCACGAAGTGTCTTCTTCTTCGCAATCATGTCTTGCTCCGACTTCAGTTCCGCGTCCCCCGTGAAGAGGAAAGTATTCTTTTTATAGGCGACGTGTAACACGGCACTCCAGTTGTTCAAATCACTCTTCGCATAGTCTTTGATTGGTCCGACGAACTGCGCCTTCACGCCTTTAACAGGAAGCGAGACGCCGACCTTCGCCGTCTTGATCGTCAGCTTCTCGCGTTTAACGGCCAGCAGGAAGTCCTTATAGGCTTGCGTCGTGTGTTTGACCTTCGGGGCATAGACGCTCTTGACCTTGAACGAATCGAGGACTTCATCGAATCCTCCGATATGATCGGCATCCGGATGTGTCGAAATCAGCATCTCGATGTCGCCGATCTTCTGTTTCTTCAGATAGGCGACGAGTGCATCGCCTTTACCTTTGTTCCCACCATCCATGACGATATCCTCACCACTCGGCATCTTGATGTAGATCGCATCACCTTGTCCAACATCGATGTAATGGACCTTGATTTTCGGAATCGCCGCCTCCGCACTCTGTAACGGTCCTACCAATAAGCCCACACTTGCGAGTACTAGGCTGGCGCCCACCCATTTTCTCTTCATCTTGCATCGCTCCATTCTCTATTCGTAAGTTATTTTTATTATACAGTGAACATCAGGATAAAGTTGGGGATATTTCCCACCTGTCACTTTTTATTATTAGGTGCAACATTCTAACGAAAGAGCACACAAAAAAACAGACCTTCAAGAGGTCTGTTCCAGATAGTGTTGCTGAATGAAGGCGAGCAATAGATCAATATCAACGAACCAAGTCACATGCTCGATGCAGCCGTCTACTTCGCGCACAAACCGAACCTGCGCATCGAGGATGGTCACCTTCTGCGACTGTTCCATCAGGTCGTTCCATTTTTTAGATTCCTCATCCATTAAAATCGTACTCATTGCCTCATTCCTCCTTAATTTGCTTGAATACAGCATACAACCGTGAAGTATGTTGTACGAATCAGGTAAATCGAGATAAACAGAGTGATATCTGAATTAACAAAACATTTAGAAAATAGCGCGTATTAATTTTCTATTTATCTGAACTGAAGTAAAAATAACAAACGAATCAATCCTATTTTCGGTATTCAATTTATCAAATTATTTTTCTGCATTAAGTAATCAAAATGTTAGTATTTTTTATATTTAAATTACAAATTAATAAAAAGTGATAAATGGGATTTATTTTCATTTTTATTATTCCAAAAAAATTAATTGATGGTAAAATATTATTTTAATTCAATATAATGGAGGCAATATCAATGAAAAAGATTTTTAGTTTATTATGCGTAGTCCTTTTAGTATCACATGGTTCACTCAGTTATTTTGTAGATAAGCCCGTACATGCTGAAACAATTAATTCTCATACTTATGATGAATTAGATGCAGAATTACAAAACATTAAAAATTTGATAGCACTATATAAAAAAATCGACTTTTCTTCATCTCTAATTTATCAAACTCAAAAGGCAAAAGTTTTAAAAACTATAGATGAACAAACAGAAGTTATAGTTGCAGGAATAGAACCTAAAAAGAAAGCTTTAAGTAAAACAATTAAACAAAGTCTTGCCTCCTACAGACATATCCAACAAGAATTCAATGAAGCAATTAAAATAATTGATAATATGAATAAGTCACTCGAAGGAATGGATGAAATTTTTGACGAATTAGAAGAAAGTAATAAAAGGCTCGAAGAAAATAATAAAATGCTCGAAGAAAATAACAAAATGCTCGAAGAAAATAATAAAAGATTAGAAGAAATGAATAAAAGATTAGCTGAGAATAATAAAAAATTAGTCGAAATGAATAAAAATCTTGCCTCTATGGCGAAAGATATGAACACCGTCTCTAAAGATATGGATAAAATGAGTAAAAGTTTAAATGGCTTAGAAAGTGAATTAAAAGGAATCGATAAGATAGATTTTGGAACTAAAGAGATAACCTCGAGTCTCAAGGGTGCTAATAATGCTATGGCCGATATGATAGATGCATTAAACGGTGCTAACAAGGCTATGGACACCATGAATGCAGGCGTAGATAGCATGAACCATTCTTTAGATGGGGTCAACTCTGATATAGTAAAAGTAAATAGTGCGTTAAAGACAACAAGCTTTATCCTTCACCCTAATGATCTTAATAAAAAGAAAATAATCGATAATAATTTAAATAATATTGCCAAATCCTTAGCAGCAATTGATAAAATCCAAAATCAAAAATTTTCAGAACCTACATTTATAAAAAATACTGAGAATGTTGCAGAAAATTTAAAAACTTTAAAAAACACTTCCTCCTTTGTTGCAGATTTACTTCCTATAGTTTCCCAAGTAAAAGGTGCCCATGATACTGTCAGTGGCAAGGATTGGATTACTGGTGAAGACTTAAAAGCTTTTGACCGTACTATTTCTGGAATCAGCATGCTAGGCGGGGGAATGATCAAGCTAATTGGTTCAACCAATAAATCTTTAAGTGCAATAGAAAAAGTAGGCGTACTCGCAAACAAAGAGCAAAGTAAAATGATTGGCTGGAGCATGCCGATAGGCGGAGGAAACATAAATGGAAGAAGATATACTCAGCATGTCTTAGAAAGAATGGCACCTGATACTGAAGAAGTAAGAAAGGAACTTACTGTCAGAGCACACAAGAAATATAGTGCAGAAGGATATGAAGTGGGTTCAAAGAAATATAATGATGCAATAAACAGCTATGTACAACCTCGTGGTATCACACCAACAGTAGTTGAGGATGTTATTAGAAACACAACTGCAAAACCAGGAAATAAACCCGACACTTTCATCCATGCAACTGATAGAATTTCGGTCATGGTTAACAGTAATGGTGATGTTATTACAGTGATACCTATACACAAAAAATAAAGAATCGGTGGTGAAGAAATATGTACTATGATGAATACGAACTGCTTGAATTATTCGAATCTGAACCTGAAGAATTGTATCAAGAAGGTGCAGGTTTTTACATGTATGAAAAGACTGATGAACTTGGATTTCAAATACTGTTGTACATCTCATACTATGAGCATATGTGTAGAGTGAGTTTAAGTAACGATAAATATAGCTGGACGATCTTCGAATTCGAACTATATTTTATAGAATCAATAAAAAATGAAAGTGATTGTTTAAAAATTAGAGGTGATTCAGGAAAAATCGAAATTGACATCCAGTTTAAGCCGCATTTTAGTTTGACTCACATCAAGTTATCTGATTAAGATGAACTTTTGAGGTTCATATGTTTAGAATGAATTATTAGAACAATCGTAACTGGTGCTTGCGAATTAAATAATTTTCAGGGCTTTAAACTTTTTTCCTTGTCCTTTCATGCTCTATTCCTTTACTTTCATCACAAGGATTAGAAGTACTTAGGAATGTCTCACACCAGTGACTAGCATTTCTCGTTATCGGGCGGAAGGGTAACAGTGCGATGCAGTGTATATCTGCTTCACGCATGAGCCCGAAAACTGTTCAATCGTCTCTTTTAACAGAGATGAAAGCGTACAGAAAGTAAGCAACTCAAAGATAGAAAAGGTATATAGGTACACACAGCCATTCCCCAATTTCTTATCTGAATAATTCCATGACAACTAGCATCCCCCCGTGAATCAACATGAGATGAAAACAAGACCCTTTGGCCCGCAGTGGATTCATCTACTGCGGGCTTTCTCTTTCCTCATTTGAATTTGGTACAAATTCTTTACTTTTACTTTTTATTGATAGGTAGCATCTTTTAACGAAAAAGTATATAAAAAACACAACCTTAACGGACCTGTTTCAAATAATGTTGCTGAATGAAGGTGAGCAATAGATCAATATCAACGAACCAGGTCACATGCTCGATCGAACCGTCTACTTCGCGTATCAATCGAACTTGTGCATCAATGATAGTCCCTTTTTGCGAGTGCTCCACCATGTCCATCCATTTTCTAGACTCCTCGTTTTCCAAAGTTGTATTCATTTTCGTCACTCCTCTTTGGTTTGCTTGAACACAGCATACAGTCGTGAAGGACATCGCACGAATCAGTTTAATCGAGATAAGCACGGTCATAGCTGAACCAACGAAGGAGGTAAGGACGAATCTAGGACTATTTCCGCTTCATTCTTTAGAAAACAACGAAACGTTCAGAACAGGAATTCTCATCGTAACTGGTACTTGAAGATTGAATCAGTTTGAAATCCTTAAAACTTATTTTCTGGTCTTACCACGCTCCGTACCTTTCGTCGCAAGGATCAGGAACATAGAGATGCCTCACGCGAGTGACTGGCAGCTCTCATTATCGATCCGTCAGGAAGGCAGCGGTGCGATGAGGATATTGCTGCCATGCAGCTTACAGCCTCACGCATGAGCCCGAAAGCTCTTCTCTTGTCTCTACTAACACATACACACTAACTCGAAACGTACAGAGAATGATCCACTCAAAGATAAAAGATGTACATACATACAGCGACAGCAATTCTACTACTTCTTCTATGACCACTTCCTCAACAACCAGCACCTCTCACGAATCGAAAGAAGACGATACGAAGCCTCTCCGGCCCGCAGTGGATTCGTCCACTGCGGGCTTCTTTCCTCACTTGGATTTGGTACAAATCCATTCCATATCTACTTGTACACCCTTCAAAGAAAAACGGATTCGTTTTTCGTCCATGCTTTACGCGCGGACAGGACGGGAGTGTGTCCCGCCTGTCTACACTGAATGATAAATTCAAATTAATCCTTGGGCTTTTAAGCTGACGTAATAGTCTCCTGCCCCGGCAACGATATGGTCAAGTAATTTGATACCGATGATGCGCCCGACTTCCTGTAAGCGTTCTGTCACCTCGATGTCCTCGAGGGACGGTTTTGGGTCGCCGCTCGGATGTTGATGGCTGACGATGAGCGACGTCGCATTGTTGAGAATGGCGGACTTAAAGGTTTCACGTGGGTGGATGATACTCGAGTTGATACTCCCGACGTGTGCCCGATGGACAGCGATGACCCGATTCTTCGTGTTCAGCAGGATGACGAGGAACACCTCACGGTCATCGTCCTGGATGAAGCGTCTAGCGACAAGGAAGGCGTCCTCTGGTGACGTGATATGCGTCGTCTCGAGGGCGATATCCGGTTCACGGACCTCTTGGCGGATACGTGTAATTTCAACGAGTTTGGTCAGTTTCATGGAAAAGCTCCTTTCGCGAGTGGGATGCAGTCCGACACGGTGCCGTCCTGTTGACGGGAACGCAGCAAGCGTCGCGAGACGGCGCAAGGGTGACTGTAGGGAAAAGATCAAAAAAAGCGGACAGCGCACCGAGACGAAGGCTTCCGGAACCTGCGAGTGAAAAGCTTGCTTTGAGCCAAAACGCGGAGGAAGACGAGGAATGGCAGCGGCTTTTTTTGATGGCCCTTGCGCCGACGAGGAGCGAGTTAGAGTACGGAAACAGGACGGGCTTGCGGTCGCTTTACATCAGACAGAGCGGTACCGCTCTGTTCCATGCCTTTGAAATGATCATTTACCGCATCACCTATTCCAAGTAAGACGGCAGAAATGAAAAGTTAGCGCTATAATAAAAGACGCGACGATAAACTGAATGAAAAAGGAGGACGTCGAGCCGCGTAAGATTGCGAGCAAAGCGTTCCGAGCATTTGAAAAGTCTTTTCTTGTAGATGATTCGAAATTACGCAACACATAAAAAGGAGACAACTCCCAATTAAACAAGAGTTTGTCTCCTTCTTCTACTCTATTTTTTTGTCGTGTTTAAGACGTTTTTTTGATTTCTTAGATATTTGATTCAAGTTGTCCAATTACATGGTCTAAGTCGGAAACAGCTTCTTTTTCTTTGAACAATGCAATCGCTTGATTGTATGTTAGGAACTCTTCTCCTGTATAGTTCAGCAACACTTCAGTCAAAAGTTCAGCATACGAATCTAGTTCATCTTCATCATTTGAACTTTGAACACGTTGACGTAACTCGATGATTAATCCACCAAGATTTTCACATCGTGTCAACCACATACGATAGGCTACGAGTCGCTCATCTTCATCATCACCTTCGATGATTTCTCGAATTTCATCCATCGTCGGATAGTCGGCAAACACATCATCGCGTGACAATTCAACTTCATTTTCACCTTTTCGTCTAACGAGATTCTCAAGGAGTTTGTCGAAGCTCTCCGCTACGAGAAATGTTGTCTCATCCGAAATATCCAAACACCAAATTTGTGGTTCATTAGGATTGTTGTCGAAATCGAAGTACCAGAAATAACTACCTTCGCCCTCACCGAACACAATCATCTTTCCTGTTAATCCCCATTCTTTCAACATAGACAAGCCATTTTCAAATTCCTCAGCTGTCAAAGTGTTGAATCGATATAACGGTAGATGAAGACCATCTTCTTCGTCAGACCATGTATTTTCGAAATCAACGTTCACTGAATCAAATGCAAGATCCCCGCCATTCTGTTCTTCTAGCTTTTCGACATATTTTTTAGGGAGAGAAGCGCCTAGTTCTTTTTCGATTTGTTTCACTTCTTCTTTATTTAGCGATAAAGCAACCTCATCTTCTAACAATTCATCCCAAAAATTCATTAAAGCACCTCTTTCACTACATTTTTTTGTATTTATATACGCTTATAATATTATACGCTATACTTTTTTTGAATTTGGATCGTTTGAGACTACAAACATATTCGCAGAAAACGATTTACTCGCAACAGAAGATAATGAGTGTAGAGAAATCGTCGATGGCGAATGTGAAGATGTAGAATATGTAAGTGACAAAAAAGGCCTTGTATTTCAAACGAGAATTAACACAATCAAACTGACTACTTCTCGCACGTCAAATCAATAGAGATAGACGAGTACACCTACGATCGGAATCAGCGGAAGCAAAAGAACTTTACCCGTCCGGTTCAGGAAGCTCTTCTTTTCTCTCGTAAATAAGAAATCGATCAATAGGAACAGTCCGAAAGCGATTGGGACGATATAGAGTAAATTGAAGTTCGTAAGTGTTGTACCTAATACATCGTTTGATCCGTCAAACATCATATGTAGTGTCTCCTTTTTTAAACATTCAATTATGAAATACACCATTCACTAACGTAACGGTAGTGACAGTTTAGTTTATGAACAAGACCCCTTCTTTAGTATGTCACTCATTTCATTAAAAAGTGCCTCAACCCTTCATTTTTTATCTATTCTATTCAACGCTCCGTGCCCTTAGTCGCAAGGAACAGGAACGTAGAGATGCCTCTCGCGCATGCGAGTCGCATCTCTCGTTATCGTCCGGCAGGAGGATAGGGTGCTGCTGCGTGCAGCCTCACGCATGAGCCCGAAAATTCTTTCATTGTCTTCGATAAAGAAGAAAGATGATCAAAACATATCTAGAAGATAATCGATTCACTTAGATCAGCCATCTATACATAGATCTCTACCAACTCCGCTACTTCTTTTTTCGCCACTGCACCACCCCTATCACGCTCTTCTATAGAAAAGACCACATGTACTTTCTTACCCGCAGCGGATTCTTCTTCCACTGCTGGCGTCTCAATGCTCTTGGATTTGGAGTAATCCATTCTCTACTCACTCGAGCTCTCTTCAGGAGAAAAACGCCGTCGTTTTTCGTCCATTGAAGGGAGCTTTTTCTGTGTCCAAAAATAAGTTCTCTGCTCGTGAAAAGTTAAAGGTCATTAGTAAAGTACAAAGAAGAATTTTACGCGGTACGAGAAGTCCCAGAGCTCTCGGTGCCGACGCTTTAAAATGGATGCGAGTCTATCTTCATAGTAGCGTTGAGGCTTTGGAACTCTAGAAGGATGGACGAAATACTCAAAGCAACTTAAAGTCCACGCGGTACGTGACATCATTTAAGGACATGAGTCCCTGACGAGTGCCACCATAAAATTCAATGTCTCGTTAGCAGATATATAGCAAACTATAATGGTCACAGAGAAGTATCTCAGGACGCTCCAAACACTTATATTTGAACAGGAATAGCCGATGATTCCATAGAGAGAAGGAATCATCGGCCATTTAATTTCTTAAAATGTATCTTGTAAATCTAGACGTTTTTATTTATAAGCATTCTATTATTTAACTTTTATAATTTCTCCTGTGCTCTTATTTCCAGATTTATCTTGAGCAAATAGTTTTAAAATAGATCCACGTTTTTGAGCTTTAATTTTCACCTTAAAGTTCCCTTTTAAATCAGCATCTCCATCTCCAAGTAATTTAGAACCGCTATAAATCAACATTCGAGAATCTTTCTCCGCCTTGCCACTTACAGTTTTACTAGTATTCGTCACTTTATTTACAGTAAATATGGTCGGAGGTGTTCGGTCTAAAACAATAATTTGCTTACTGGCGCTTTTATTCTTTGAAAGATCCACAGCATAAAGCGTTAATTTAGTTCCAGGCTTTTGTTTAGTTATTTTAATACTGTATATACCATTCTTAGCAGTAGATGATCCAAGCGATTTAGAACCCGACATCACAAATATTTTTGAACCATTCTCGGACTTACCTTTAACAGCTGTCGATAGATCAGAAACTGAATATACGATTGGAATTGAAGGAGGTGTTTTATCTAATACCTTTATTTTAGTTGGCAGACTTATGTTTCCAAATTTGTCTGCAACATATACTAGTAATTCTGTATTTCCCTTTTGTCTCGGGATACTCACATTGTATCTTCCGTCTTTTTCAACAAAACTCTGTCCAATTAATTTAGATTTTGTTTTAACAATAACTTTTGCATTAGCTTCTGAAACGCCACTGACAATCATAGACTGATCTGTTACTGTATCTACTTTTGGTTTTAACGGTGCTGTTGAGTCTTTAACGGTCATTTCAGTTGGTTGACTGATATTTTCGTCATAATCAATTGCGACGATCTTTAGTCTTATTCCTGCTTCTTGTCTAATAATTGGTACTTCAAAATCTCCACTTGAATCTGCATTCGAATAACCGATTTCTTTTGTTCCTAACATAACCACAACTTTAGAAGCACTCTCTGCCTTACCAGTCACTAAAGTTGTTTTGTCTGTAATTTCATAAACTATTGGTGAATAAGGAGGTGTTGTATCTTTAACAATTATTTCTGTTGCTGCACTTCTGTTTCCTGAAGGGTCTATCGAAACAATCATTAACTTTTTACCTGCCTCTTGTTGATCGATATAAACTTGATAATCTCCTTCTGAATTAACTTTTGCTGTACCTAACAATTCCGCTTCATTCATAACATAAATAATAGCGTTAGGTTCAGATTTCCCACTGACTAATGTAGTTTTATCAGTAATTTTATATACAGTAGGTGATTCTGGTGATGTTGTATCTTCTACAATAATTTCTTTAGCTGTACTTTCGTTTCCTCCATAATCAACCGAAACAATTGTCAGTTTTGCACCAGCTTTCTGTAGATCAATTGGTATGCTGAATCCTAACCCTTGATACATTGTCCCATTTATTCTTTGGTTCATAGGGACATTGTTAATTGCTGTTCCCAAAATTCTCATTCCACTTTTTATGATCACTGTTGATCCGGGTTCTGCTCTTCCGATAACAATCTTAGTACGATCATTTATTGTTTCAACTATTGGAATGGGTGGAGGAGTAACATCCAATGCTATTATTTTTGTAGCTTCACTAGTAACCCCATTTTTGTATGTACTTAAATAAAATGTGAAGTTTCCACTCATCTCAAGATTTATTTCGAATTCACCATTAGAATCAACAAACATTTTTTTACTTCCACCACCAGCATCGTAAGGACTAGTAGTAATATATGAGAGACTAAGAATTGAATTAGGTTCTGCGAATCCTTTTATAGAAGTGCTGTGTTCATTAACTTCGTTTATAACGGTTGGTTTTTCCATTGTAACGATTTCTGGAGTTTCTTTATGAGGAAATTCTAAAATTGAATTTAAGTCTATTGTGTTATTAATACTTAAGTCATCATTCCCATCAAATATCTTATTTTGAATTTCTTCTTTTTTATCAGTGTTCCAAAAATTTTCTTCAAAACTACTTACCTTTGCATTTGCGTTATTCAATCTGATTTGATCAGTTTCTGGGCTCAAAAAGCTATTATATTTAAAATATATTTGTTCTTTTCCTTCAATAATCAAGTTACTTTTTTCGAAAAAAATGTTATTTGTAAAAGTTGAGTTATTATCAATATGTATAGGCGATACATTAGAAAATATATTTTTTTCAATTTCGGTGAATGTCCCAAAGTAATTTGTGTTTCCATAATATTCATTTTCACTATTCTCATTTTGCCCTAAAGTATCATCCATCCAAGAATTTTTAAGTTGAAAAAAAGTCCCCATTCTCTCAAAATTGAAATTACATCTAAATAAATTACTATTGGAGATCTTAACTGATCCTTTACGACTTTCATTTCCACCACTTAAATCCAAATCAACAAGCCTTACTTTATTTTCGGCAGTACCTAAAACTTCTAATTCACCAAAGACAGAAATTTTTTTTCTATTTCCTTTGACTATTACTCCAGGTTCTACTTTAAGTTTGCCACCAATCTGAACATTTCCTACTAAACTGTAAGGTGAACCTTCTTTGGTCCATGTTACATCCGAAGTTATAATACCACTTACTTGTGTTCCACTAGATGTTTCACTTGCATTAATTTGATGAAAATTAAAGAGTAAAGCTACGAACAAAATACTTATACAGAATAGTTTTTTCATTTTTTAAGACTCCAACCCATTTTAATTTGGACATCCAGTAATTTCCGAAAAAAATATTAATTTATACTTTAAAATTTAAAGTCACATGTCATGGAAAATATGTCCGATTTATATTCTATCTCAAAAACGAGAGTTTTCTTGAAAAAATTAATAGCAAGCTTAATTTATTGACCTATCCTCTAAAATCTTCTACCTTGCTAATTTCGAGCATTAAATATTAAATACTTCATCATGATATAATGATAATAAATATTTTGAATTGAGAGGTCTACATATGTCATCTAATGAAATGAAAAATAAATCCTTTCGTTTGTCGGAAGAAGTAACAGAAAAAATTGGTGAATTACTTAAAGGTCGTCAAATCACAACAAACCAATTATTTGAAGAATTCATCTTGCTTGCTGAACAAAAGGAAATTGATCCTAAGCTCAGTGAAGAGGATGCTGTATTAGAAGCATCACTTAAGCAGATTACGCTTCTCTTCCAAGAACGGGCAGCACGACTTGAGACACTCCAAAAGGAAAATCAACGCATTCAATCGCGTCACCTAGAAACAGTTAATAAGCTAGAGTCAGAAGTGCTCCAAGCAAAAGAAAACCTAGAAGCAGAATACGTAGAAAAAGTCTCTCTCCATCAGCAACAACTTGATGACATGAAAAAAAAATTGAAACAGACAGAAAATGAATTGATTCAGGTAAGAGAACAACATGAAAAATTAGAAGTATCTAAAAAGGAAGAAATCACTTCATTAAAACGAGAAGTATTTCATTTAGAAGGAAAAATCACTAAACTTGAGGAAGAACGCAATCAATTGTATCGCCAAAACAAAGTCTTAACTGATCGAATCGATGAACTGAAAGCACGTACCAAGCGTTCAGAGCAGCTAGAAGAAGAAAATCGAAAACTGTCGATAGAATTGACTATTGCGCAGCGAGATCAAGAATCGTTTGAACGACGTCTTCATGAACAATTAGAGCTAGCAATTTTGAGAGAACGTACATCATCTAATATTATAGAAAAAAACGAATAATTCTTGTTAGTTATTTTTAATAAAAATATACCAACATAACGTAGGAGTGTTTTATGCAAAAAACAAATAGAGTTCTCTCTTTTAAACATGCGTTTAAATCTTCGTTAAAAAACTTTTTAATATCTTTAGGAACACTTTGGATCTTAATTAACTTTTTAAAAGAGTATTTAAAGGAAGATTTAATTACAACTTCTTCTATAATATTTACTATTATTTTAATATATTGGGCTATTTTTTTCGTAAAAGAATACAAGTTTATTAAAAATTATTTAGACGTTTTATCTGCAATTGATTACATCAAATCGATGAATGATAAATATAAAACAATAAAATATTTAAATAATAATTATCGTGATTATGAACAAAAATATGATGTGGTGAAGACAAAGCTAGAACTTATAAAATCATTTTCTCCAGTTCCTTTGGTAATTTTTATTTTAGCGTTTGTTCAAAAAACTCATTTTTCTCTAGTAGAAAAAATAAAAGACAATGATAATTTTTTATTTTTTATTTCATCTGAATTGCTTATTGTAGCTGTAATTTTATTTATCCTTTGGTACATAGGATTACTATTAAGTACATTTAGTCAGTTTAAAAATATTACCAATAGCAAATATAAATATTTAGTTGCATATGAAGATGAAATTCGAGAATATAAATATTAAAGTTGCCAGAACTTATTATATTAATTTGAAATTTATCATATACATTGTTTAGTTGCTTACAAAACTAATGTATCAAAGCATTAGACCAATTGATTCTCATAATGATTTAATGCTTTGCTACACAATTAGTATTTAAATGAATTTAATATTTCATTATTCGAAAAGATCTTTTTCACTTTCTAGAAGACTTTGTTTAATTTCAATTTTTTTTAATGGATGAAGATTATTATAAGAAAAAATTGATGCAATAATTACTTGATTCAAAGAAAAATCTTCTAGCAAAATATTCATTGTTTCTTGAATATTTTTTTGATCAACTTCTCGACCACTTGGAGAATCCAAAACAATAGGTAATTTAATATCAAGTACTTTTTGAATTTCTGTAATATATGCCATTTTAAAGCAAAAAACAATTTTGTGTAATACTGCACCACTCAAAGATTTTAAATCGGAAGTGAATATATAATTGCTTTGAACATCAATTACATCCTCAACACCAAGCTTTTTTGCATATTTTAGTATCGATTTATGCATGTTATTTACTACACTATTATTTATTGTAGTCTTAGCATTTATTTCTTTTTTTATAATTTTATTGTTCATATTAAGCTGTTCAATGATTCTTTGAATACTATTAGGATTTACACTAATATTTGCTATCTGTGCATCAAATTTTTCAATTTCACTTTGAACATCAACTAAATTTCTTGAAGTATTGAATTCTTCTTTTAATTTTAATAATTCGGTGTTTATTTTTGAAAGATTAATTTTCAGCATATTATATCTCGTATCAATGTATGTTTGATTATCGTTGAAATGATTAATAGTATTCTTATTAACAGGTATAGTTGATCCCGTTTTTGAATCAAATACTGTTATTTTCATTTTTTCAATAAAATTTGTAAAGTTAAGGTTTTCTTTTTTTACTTCTTCAAGTGACTTGATATCATTCTCTAGATTTTTTTTATCTAATAAAAGTAACTCAATTTTATTCTCTAATTCAGAAGAATAATTTGGAAAAGCAATAGTATTAGTAGTTTTCGCAAGATGCTCTTTATAATGAATTAAATTTAAAAGTTGTCGATATTTTTTTAGCTCAATTTCAGTAGCAATTCTTTTTTCTTTTAGTTCAGATACATCACGATTTGATAGTCCTTGAATTAATTCTTCAATATTAAATCGAATACTTCCAATAACTACGCCTCTATTCAGTAATGTCCAACCTTTCTCTTGATCCATATAAATCGCACCTAAAATATTTTGTAATAATAGAACATTATTTGTATTCCATATAATACTTTGTAATTCTATCTCATCTGTCGGTAAAATAAATGTATGTTCAGAATATGGAGTTTTTAGAGTGATAATTTCATTTTCCCTACGGGTTATAAATAAGCCTTTTTGTGTTTGAAAACTACAAGTAACCACACTCTTATGAAATTTTATTTTTTTTGTTCCAGGAATATTATATCCTAACGAAAAAAATATATATCTAAGTAGTGTTGATTTACCTACACTATTATTTCTGCTATGAATCAAATTGAAATTTTCATCAAAGTTAAAAATTTTTTTAGATCCATCATATTCAATTTCTAAGGATTTTATAATCATAATCCTGCCGCCTTTTTGATATTTGCGATACTAAATCTGTTCTTTAATATTTGAAGCAAAATCAATCTAATAATTCCTTCGTTAATTTCAGCATCCATTAATTCATTATCCAATAAAAAATTATAATTTAACCAATGAGTATCAATAAATTTTTGCGAAGCTAGTTTTCTTTTTAAATCACGATTTTTATCTACAAAACTAGAATAATCAGTATTTACTTTAGCCACCAATTCAAATTGTTCTGATTTCTTATTAATATATTGACTATATTTTGCTTTTATCTCTGCAATTTGACCATAATCGTAGTCTTCAAAAAACATATGATCTTCTGATATAGATGAATTTAAAACTACTAATGGCCAAACTAATTCTTCTTTAGAGAGACTTACTTTTTTTTGAGTAGAATTTTGAAAAAATATATTCTGCCAATACTCTAAAAAATCATTTGCTAACCCTTCAGGTAATTGTGCATCGTTTATAAATCTTTTTACTGAAGAACTTATTATTCTATGCCTTGTTTCTAAATTCTCACCTGAAAAAGGAACCATACAAAAAAATAATTTTTCTTTTTGTAATTTGTTGTTACTTATTCCGTATTTTTTTGTGGCAACATCAATATATTTATCAATAATTTCTTTTCCTTCTAAATTAAATTCTGAATATCCATAAAAAGCATATTCATTTCCCCAATAGTAATCCAAACTATCTTTTTTTAAAGGATTAGTTATATTAGTAATATAAATTAACTGACTATATTCATTTTGGTTTGATGCATTTATAAGCGTCTTTAAACCATCCCTTAATTTATTGTAAGTATTACTGTCTGGTGTTGGATCAACTTGAGATTTTGCTTGGATATATAAATTATTGTTATTTTTAAGTAATACTTCTATATCTTCAATGTTTCCTTCTACTTTAATCGAAATAAGTTCTTTAATATTTTTTAATGCAATTAAAATCGCAGCATTACTTTGAAAGCTCCAACCAAAAGCGGAAGCTGATGCATTTGTATCTATAACAATTTCCTCATTTATCATCTTTTATTTGCCTCCATAAATACTTAATATACATATCTATTATAGAGTTCTAAAAACAAACATGGTTTTAGTATCTAAATACCTCTATTTTAATTAGAAAACAAATGTTATTTAAAATACTCTTCAAGTGCTTTTTTTATAATCTTATGTGGAGTTACTCCTTCTTCTAGTGATCGCTTTTTTAAATTTTGATAAAGAGGATCATTTTTATCAGAGAAATCAATATGGATACGTGCTGGTTTTGGCTGTACAGGAGCTGCATCAATCACGTTTTGTTCTTTCCGCTCATTCAGCATTTTTTTCACTTCACGCAATTGCTCACGCGTCATTTCGAAGACTGTGAACTCCCCATCGTTTGTCTTATACTTCCGCTCTTCTAGTAACGCAACTTTTGGATCCTCTGGCCATGTCAACAATTCCGCTAACTTAGAAGCACTGAAGTCCTGTTGAATCGCCTTATCTAAGATCGTTGGTCCAAATACATTCCAAAATGAGATAAAACGACTAACTTGAGGTTGAGACATTCCAATATGATTTAAAAAATCTTTCCAACTTCCTTGTTCCTGTTGAAATGCTTCTTTAGTGTCAGCATCACGGAATACTTCATTCGCATGTGCTAAAATACGACACTTCTCAATAAAACTTGTCGCTTGGATCGTATCAATATGATTGTAGTATTGAACAATACCTTCCATGTCTTCTGGAAGTCGTTTTGATAGCACACGTGATAAGCCGACAGCTGGAAGCGACTGATACGGATTTGACATAGCAGGCGCAGCAAACTTCTTCACCGCTTCGACTTGCTCTTCCCGTAATGTTTCTGTGCCCTCTTCTTGAACAAGTTTTTCAGTCACTGTGCTCTGAAAGCTTTTGAACGTTGCTTGTCCTTTTTTACGTCGACTGCTCATAGTGAGAGTACCTCCTCTGCTAACTGTAAGTAAGCATCTGTTGCTGGACTTTTATGGTCAAGGACGGGACGTGCTTCTCGTTGTAAGGATTGAATTTTTACGATATATGGGATCGTTGTTAGTACGGGAATACCAACTTCCTTCCCTAACTCCTTTAACTCGTCAACGGTCGTCATATCTCCTTTAGAACGTGTATTCACCATCGTTGGAATGAATGCTGAAATATGAATGTCTTCTTTATATCCATTTCTCATCTCTTCCAACTCTTCTGGTGCCGTATAGACAGCATCCATTGAAAATTTTTGCATCTGTACCGGCATGACGATCCTGTCTTGAGCTACAAGGGCACAACGCGCATAAGGGTTTAAAGCTGACGTTGATCCCGGGCAATCAATCAAACAAATATCAAATAACTCTTCGAGTCGTGTTAGTTCTTCAATCAAACGGTATTCGTACCCCATTTGACTCGTAAGTCCTGTAGGAGAGGCAGAACGGCGCGTAGGTACTAAGTGGATGATACCTAATTCATATTCACAAGTGACAATAACTTGTTCAATCGGTGCATATGAGGGATCGTGCTCTTCAATCAAACAATCGAGCAGCACTTTCCCATCGTAATCATCCGTTAAGCCAAGTCCATTAGTTGTCGAAGCTTGGTCATCCGCATCAATGACGAGAACGCGTAATCCTTGTCGAGCATACGCATGGGCGAGGTTAATCGTGGTAGTTGATTTACCGACGCCCCCTTTTCGGTTATATAAGGCAATTTTCTTCACTGTTCCTTCTCTCCTTCCATGATTTCACTAAGATCCTCTATAATGTTCCGCTGAATCGTTTCTCCAATAATTTTTGAAATGTATTCACTAATGCTGAGTCCTTTAGCACGCGCTAGCACATGAATCTGTTCAGATGTTTCTGTTGGGACTCGTGTAGAAAGAACCGTCGATGTCGCTGCGAGTGGCTGGAACGACTTTACTTTTACTTTCGCTATCGTTGATCGAGCAGCACGAATTTCTCGTACCGTCGCACTCTCTAATGACTTCCGTCCCTCCTCTACAGGTAAACCATTTAAAACGACATCTTCTGGGTCGTCGACATACATCAGTTCGAATACTTTGGATGCCGGTAACGTCTGGAGTTGTTCTTCAAATGGTTCTAGGGTGTCAAACGCCTTAACATAGCGAGAGGCGAGTGAATTTGACATGTTGACGACTTCTAAAAACGTGCGCCATTCTTGTTGATCATGCATTTCTGATTTAGCAATCGACAAACGCTTACCAATCTCGAAAACAGAGATCGTTTGAATCTTAGCTAACTCCTTGATCTCGACTGCGAGATTCTCTAAATCGCGGGAAACCGGTAACTTCTGAACGACAGAACTCAGATCAGTCAATCCACTCCGATAAGGATGTTGATCTTGCGGTCTTACTTTATGAATCTGTTTATTCCGTGCTTTCATGTTTCGTACCTCCTGTCATCAAGAGTGCTAGCTCACGAAACGGCTGTGCCAGTTCCAAACCTTCTTTCGACTTGTACTGTAAAACACTCTTTCCGCTATCTGCTGCCTTCTCAATAAAAGCAGCGCGTCGCACAGAGGGAAGTACATGTAATTGCTCTGTTGTTGCCAATTGTTCCATCGCTTCTGCGTATTCGCGATCCCCTTTTAAACCAAGATCGAGTGCGACGGGCATAATGCCTGTTAGTTCAAGTGAAGAATTATAATATTTCTTCACTTGACGAATGGTTCGAACGGTACTTCCTAACTGATCAAATACGAGCTTTTTCGGCATAAATGGAATGACCACATGGTCTGTGCAAGACAAGACTACTTTTGATAGTTCGTTGATTGAAGGGACTGAATCGAGAATAATCCAATCAAACTCATCGGCAAGAGGAGATAGTAAGTCTTTTAATAGAAAAATCTTATCTTGTTCAGATATTAAATTGATTAAACGTGCATTTCGTTCATTGGAGGGAAGAAGACTAATGTTATGTTTTTCATCATCAAATAAGATCTCTTCAATGGCTAATCCTTTCGCCTGGACGTCGTAAAGCGTCATGTATTGAATCGTATCCGACTCTTTCAACATTAACTTACTTAATGATCCCTGCGGATCTAAGTCAACGAGAAGCGTACGATACCCGAGTTCTCCAAGAGCATGACCCATATTAAGTGAACAGGTTGTCTTACCAGATCCTCCTTTTGATATGTAAAACGTCATAATATTCATCATCTCTCCCCTTTCTTCATTCATCATGGCACATGCATATAACAATTTCAATGATTATTGGTATCCAAAAGATAATATAAATAATAATTTATGTATACATTATTAAATAACATGTAAACATTTCGACATCGAAATGTTTACATGTTATTTAAGCTTTTCTATTTAAATGTTTTGTCTATGCTTTTAAAATGCTTCTCCATATTTTAATTTTATTCTTCATCATAATAAGCCGTGATCTACCAGATTATTATGATTTAACACATTGGAAGAGATTAAAAAGATTAATAAAGAATTAATAAGAATTAGAAAAAGCCTTCACCTCCTCAAGCCTGTAATACCAACAAAAACAAGACATTTTGTGATTCGAGAAACGAACATCACAATTTGTAGAAATTCAAGAAACACTGTTTTTATGATTTCATGCAATGATTTCGTTCAAAATCTGTTGAATAAATAACTTAACAATCTTTTTTTTTTACAATAGAATTTGTTTTTTTTCCTAATTCGTATGGCATATTGAAATTGTACTTAGATAGATCAATGAAATGAGTAACATGATAATGAATTCGATCAAAAAGACTTAAAATGACGCGGATTTGTTGTCTTTTCACGACTATTTTCAAAAAAAAGCATGACAAATAGACCATCATGCAATGGCCAATTTTTCCGATACGACTCGGAGGCGTTCATTTAGATAGAGAATTGGCGATTCAAAGAAGAGACGATAGAGTTCTGCATCTTCTAGACGTCCGCCGTATTGATAGAAATCGTTTCGAATCGAACGAATGACTTCATCACAAGCAGCAAATCCGTACGTATCACTCAACGACTGCAGCGATGTTTGCGGAACTTCTAGTGCATCGAAATCTACATAGTCACGAGCGACTTCGCGCAGGTCGAACCAGCTAATCAACGTACTAGCCCGTTCAGCTTCTCGGATACGCTTACTATTGATATGGTCTTCGAGTTTCACGTGAAACATTAAAGGTCTTGTTACAGTATGTATGCGTTTTTTAAGTGAGATGTTCTCTTTGACTGCAGATAAGAAGTCTTTCGTGTTCTCAATCAAATGTACATTAAAGAACTGAGATAGTTGATCGAGCATGCCTTTCACAGCCAAGCGGTGTCCACAGTAACGCGGTAGGAATCCGCGTACTTCATCATAGGTTAAAGTCGCTTTCGCCTGCGATTGAACATTCACGTCCCGCTCTACTTGTACAAGAGCACGTAACGCGACACGAAGGATATTCACATGATCAATATCCATTAATTGGCGCACCATCCCACACCAAAGAGACGTATAACCAGTCTTCGATGTATACGTACCACCTTCTTCAAAGAGGTCACGGTAGTTTTCGAGATAATCTACGAGTTCAATGGTGATGACTCCGGAGAAATGAATCGAGTAGCGAATAAGTCCAGCTGATTCAAAAAGGCGTAGGTTGTTGTGTAACGATCGAACTGAAGTACGCGCATAGTGAGCCAATGCTTCACTTTCCATCAATGAGAGAACGCCTTGATCATCACAATGCGATAAAAGCGTCAGCAAATGGCGAATACGAGATTTTGTCCATTTCAAAGCCAGAAAAGGTCCTGGAATGTTATAGTGATGCTGTTCATATAAGAAACTATCTTGACGTTTTGTCCAACGCGTTAAACCGCTCATCGCGATCAGTAATTTATTAGCGACCAATACGTGACGATTTTCGTGTTGAAATGACATACCTACACCTCCCCTACTCTGAACTATTATTACTAGTATCCTGTTCAGAAAAGGAACTGTCAAAATGCGTTTTCGGTACGGTCAAAAACGACCAATGTTCTAAAAACGTTGATATGAAGCCGTTCTCAGATGCAAAAAAGATGTCATTTCAGTACGGTCAGAAACGACCAGAATCTCTGAAATCCTTATATGATGCGATTTCTAGAGGTTTTTCTTAAGTAAATTCATGCATGTAGCGATGTAGTATGTCATTCTGGTACGGTACATAACGACCAAATGATTAAAAGTGTCATTTCAGTACGGGATAAAGCGACTAAAATGTCTTAAAGTGTTGTTTGAGTACGGTATATGACGACCAAATAGATAAGATAGCCGCTTTAAAATAATTTTTAAAAATTGTTCTAAAGTGCAAAAGTGTCATTCTGGTACGGTAATCAACGACCAAAACTATAAAAATGTTGTTTTGGTACGGTAATCAGCGACCTAAATAGTAAAATTGTTATTTTGGTACGGTCAAATCCGACAAAAATACTAAAAATATAAGAAAACGTGCCGTTTCAGTACGGTAAATGATGTTTAAATTTGAAAAATGGTCGTTTTCCGACACGATTCGACATTTACGATCAATAAATGATCTGGATAATAAGACATCCAATTATACGTGTGTTCTTACAAAGAGAATAAAATAGAAGTTCAAAAAAGAACGTATGTTCTTATTTTACTTATTTCTTCATATAGGACCGTTCATGTTGGTACTCTCTTACAAATCTTCAATATGACCATTTATTTAATTATATAAATATGATTAGCGAGGAGTAAATAAAAATGAATGAGTACTTAATTCTTGCTCATTTTGATTATTGTGTTTCTTGTTAAGCGATCATAAAGCGACGACATTTATCATTGGTGGCATTACACGATATTTATTTCAATTTAACAGGACAAAGACAATGAAGGTTATACATAAGAAGATAAACGATCATTTATTATCATAAAATTTCTTTCGTGAATAATCATAAGTGGTATTCAAAAGAGCGCACGAGATTCATGATCTCATGCGCTCTTTTACTTGAATTTATGGATGATTGAAGAAAACTACTTTTAATTGATCTACTCCGTATTACTTACAGGAGAAGGGCATTACGACGATCATCATGTTCCCAACGTTCTAAGGGATGGAAGTATAAGAAATAGTAGTCACCGGATCGATGCCAATCTTGAATGATAAAATCAAGTTCTTTAATACGATCCAAATTAGTTTCAAGTTCTTTCAAGTTTTCTGCTTTTCGACTCTTATTGAATCGAATTGAGTGTGTAAACTGACGCCAATGCCGTTTCGCGGGCATTGCTTCATTTAACTGATAAGAGTTGAGTCGTTCCTTTTGAAGTACAAAGGATAAATGATAAGCGAACGTTCCTTTTAATCGCTCAATTTGTTCTCCATAGATGCTGATAATCTGTTGTTTTAATAAATCATCATAGACTTCCTCTGAGACAGTGACGGTAATTTGTGTATCCCGCTTAACAGATGAAGCATTACTAATTTTGACCGAGGAGAAGAGACCGAAGATCGAGAGATCACCATCTTCATTTCTAACAGCTACGCGATAATAACCAAGCTTTACTAGTCTCTGTGTTGTTAGAGTGTAGCTTTTTCCACTATCGTTTCCATAGATCTTTTTAACAAGTTTTGAGATCGGAAATACAATTTTTCGACTAGTTTGAAACGTTACATCGCGATACGACAGAATCTCGTTAAAGGCTTCAAAATCGCGGGCATCAAGATCTGGGACTTTCCCATCGAGTTCTGCAAGAAATTCGTTACTGACGAGAACGGATAAATTCGTCGGGATACCTTGTTTGTATTTAGGGACGACAGCGGAGAAGTCGTGGAGGTCAAGAGATAAGTCAGTTAACATACTGTCCCCTTGATTGAACTTTTCCGTCGTATTTTTCATGCGGTCAGCGATTCCAAAGAACGGTACCGTAATCGAGGTAGAAGTGGCAACGTGTGCTTTTGGTTGCGCACGTTTCAATTCCTTCGCAACCTCGCCAATAACCATTAGAATATCGGTTCGCATCGTTGTCGTTTGCTGATTCTTCGTTTTTTGTCCCCAGTGCGGATACGTATGGATCAGTAAGTTATTATTTTCAGCCCATTCCTCAAGTTCCTGTATGTGTTCTTGCATCAATTTCTCAACACTATCAGCGGAGAACTTTCGCTGAAATCCTTCTTTTCCCGCAATATCCAAATATTCAAGGTACATTTTATGAAGTCCTCGTAGTTCTTTCATCGGACCTTTATTCTCTACATAGTTTTTTACGGCTGCCCGTACCCAGCGCCGTTTTAATTTTTTAAAGGAATAATAACGGAGCTTGGTATAAACATCTTCTTCATTTTGAAATTCATAATATTCTTCATAGAGTTGATTGACATAGGCTTCGACATCAATGATATCGATGGAGATTAGTTGTTCAGTAACATCGTTCTCGAGCAATGTCTTTGCTGCTTGAGATACAACAAGTTGTCTATGTTGGACGGATGAGGTAGAGTCCATAATGCACGCCCCCTTAATTCGATATAGTTAGCATAGCATGTCTGAAGAAGAGTGGGGAAATTAGAAAAAAAGCGTGCGCCGGCGCACGCTTTTTGAAAATAGACATCGATTTAGATCTATCTTACAACATTTAAACTTTAGAGCGATTGACCGTTATCAATCACGAAGACTTGTACCGTTATAGACGATTGTGTTAACTGGAATAGAATAGCCTCCGCACTATCCTCCGGTGTGAAGATTCTCTCTAAGGGAAGGTTACCTGCTAAACTATGCATCCGTTCCTCATTCCCAGCCCACCAACGAGTGGCGACTGCTCCCGGAGAGATACAATTAACGCGAATGTCAGGTGCGAGTGAGATGGCAAGTGAGCTTGTCATCGTATGAATGTATGGTTAGTGGCTGCATAAGGAATGGAAGAACCGATACCGTTCACTCCCGCTACGCTTCCAAGGTTGACGATTGCACCAGCGGATTGTCTTTTCATATGTGGTACGACTGCCTTCACACAGTGGAGTATGCCCTTTACATTAACAGCAAAAAGAGAATCTCATACCTCTCCGTAACTTCATTCAGTTCATTCATCGGAATCTGAGACATGATGCTTGCATTGTTCACCAAAAAATCAATCGCTCCAAACAACATGATGGTATGGGTGACCATATCCTGAACCTCGTATTCTATTGAGACATCTGCTCGACAAGGAAATGCCACACCACCATCTTTCATAATTTTTCTAAGACCTCTAGCGCCCTTATTCAGACTGACTTTAATTGACGATAACATTTACTCCTTTGGCGGCTAAACGGATCGCTGTCGCACGTCCTATGCCGGATCCAGCTCCTGTCACTATGGCTACTTTATCCTTCAATTCATTGACAATCTTCCTCTCATTCTATGTGATTGATATCATTATGCTTCTATTCGAGACGAGAGTATCATTCTTGATAATGAACGGGATATCACTACGAGTGATATCAGGAATGATGCTATTGGACACACAAGATTTATTGATTTTCAAGCATATAGCAGATCTATATTCGATTTTGCGAGTAACTGAGAAGTTGGATTATGTTCAATCGAACGTCAGTCAGCGGATGAAGATTCTTGAAGACGAGCTAGGTGCTCGTTTACTGATTCGGAGTAATCGTGGAGTGAGATTGACGGAAGAAGGGACTACGCTGTACAAATATGCTGAGGACATCTTGAAGTTGATGCAGGATACAAAATCCGCAATTAATAAAAATAATTGAAGAGAATATTTGACCATAGGTGTAACACAGACTGTATCGGCGGCGTTGCTTCCAAAACTCTTTTTGTTCTTCATAAAAGAGAACGATGACATTGGTATGTCGATGAAGACACAAGACAAGCAACGATTGCAGAAAATACTCTTCTATAGTGAAATTGACGACGTGTTTGTCAACGGATTATTCGACGAAGAACGTTTTGAGTCTGTACATAGTCTAACTGAAGATGTAGTAATCTTGTTTCATCAGGACTTCAAGTTTGAAGAAGATAAATGCCCGACGCTCATCGTCAATAGTGACACTACGTGTACGTGCCGGAACAAAACATTGGAAGTAGCGAAGGACAAGGAATATACGGATCCTAGAATAATGGAGTTCGATACACTCGAATCTATCTTAAATGCTGTAGAGTCAGGAATGGGCATGAGTGTCGTACCGAAGCGGATTCTAGATAATCGAAAAACGATACAGGGAATCATTCAATCTGATTTATCTATGCCTGTTTGAATAGAATTCATAGCCTGCTTGAATTGAAACCTAGTAAGAGTCTGCAGAAGTTCATCCGCTTTATAAAATCGTTATCTCTGAACGTATGAGACTAAGGTATGATCATGTAACAAAGAGGACAATTTGAAATTTAAAACTAAGCCCATAAAAAATTAAGTCTTTTGCAAAAGTGAAAGTGAAATAACAATAAGTATGCGCCGGCGCATACTTATTGTTATTTCACTTACCATATTTAACATAAAAAAATAACTCATCATGAGGAATAGCTGCTGTTTAATTTAACCTCCAAAAAAAAACGATTAGTCATCAATGTGTCATTTATTCTTGAATTGATTGAAGTGGATAGGTTAGAGATCATCACGATGTCCATAAAATATGACGAGAAGAGTTTAAGGACGGTAAATATGAATCAAAACCTTGAATGAATAAAGATGTTTCACGTGAAACAAGATAGAATGCACTCTAAAACACACGTTTAATAAGATGGTTTGATCGTTTGAAGAACAAAGTTGTTTAATGAAAGATGAATGGAATGGTCCTCCGATTAGCTACTCGAGACAGAGTTCGCGAGCCTTTAATGATTACCATAAGTCATGCAATAAAAAAAGCGTGCGCCGGCGCACGCTTTTTAGAATGAATAAGACAACAAATTGATAGAGATAAAGCGGTAAAGATTTGATCCGAAACCTCTTCAATCGAGAAAATATGATTGATATCTTCTACGGTTTTATTCATCGTATATCAATTTTAAATTGTCTACATAAAAATAAGTTGAATTAGAATGAAAGTGTAATTTATGAAGTTCAACATATGCAAGAGATTTGATACTGACGTCAGTTCCAATCACATGCATTTCCATCGTTATCGCGATCTAAATCATGGAGATCAACTGCACGATCGTCGGCAGGTATATAAAATTCTTAAGCGGCTTAAGCTGTAAAAATCACCACAGTCGCGATCTGCTCCATAAGGATCGTATTCAAGATCAGTTGCTACTTTTGCATCTGCTTCATCTACGTATTCCTCATCAGATATACTCTCATCTTCATTTATCATTTCGCTACTTGCTAAAGAGGCTTCGAGTTTATCGACGTTCTCTTCTGCAGCAATGCGTTTCGTCTTTTCTTCTTTAAGTTCACTCTCTAAAGCAGCATCTTGCATTACCTGTCAAAATGTAACGGTAGATGGTGAGTTAAAAATGAATCAATACAAAGGTATTAAGAGATTTACAAATTATAAAAAAATTTTGAAGGAAAAGTGTGAAATTATAAGATAAAAAGTATATTATTAGGTGAAGATAAGATTTTTTTCATATAGTAATAATAAATGGAGGTAATTTAGTGCAATATTCATTAGAGGATAATTTTATTAATAATATATTTGAAGTTTTCGGTATAAGAAATCGATTTGAATTTTTCAGTACAGAAGAATTGACAAGCAAATTTTCTGGTTCAGAAAAAGTAAAACAGATTTTTAATGAAATAAATATGTTTGATGATAATGATGATTTTTCGATTTTTTATAATCTTGAGGATAAACAAAATGTAGAAGTAGCTGTATCCTTTACTTGGCCAATAGATCGAATAAAAGCTGGAACTGAAACTCCAATTTTTGATCTATTAGATACGGAGCATAATGTTAAATACGATGTGGGAGATGCGTCAGATCATTATGTTGTTTGGGTGTTTAAAAAACTTTTTGATAAATACAAGCTTGATTTTGTAGAAAATAGAAGATCTTTATCTATAATTCGCCGTAGAGCAAGAACTTTTATTATAGACAGTGACGATGATGTGGAATTAATTCAAGTGATGAGAAAAGCAGCAGCTTTCGTCACTCTAAAGGTAAAAAAACCGCTTAATTCATCTTTTGATTTACTTAGTGCTGTAGATTCTTACAGTTATACTATAATGTGCAATTTACATGAACCACTGAGAGTATATAGTCTTGAGGATATATTACCTATATTAAAAAGTAATACTAAAGAAAAAAATTATGAATTTGATGTACCTAAAAGAATTTATAATAATAATTTAATTGATTATTATAATTTGGCAATTTCATCTAACGATCCTTTTGTTTCTTATATTTCTTATTATCATATTATTGAGTATTTTTATGATGAAGTATTTAGGGAGCAGCAGATTAATAATTTAAGAAGATCAATCACAGCCCCTAAATTTAGTTATAGAGATGATAACCAATTATTTAGTATTATTGAAAAAATTGTTAAAGATAATAAGACAGTTAGAGAAAATGGAAGTGGTAATGAGTTTCAATCATTAAATTACGTCTTAAATAAATATTTAGTGGAAATCAATGACTTTAAAGAAAGATTCGATCAAGTAGATTTAGATTTTTATGAAAAGCATATTGTTAGTTTTTCAAAAGGTGGTTTAATAAATTGGTCTTCGTCTGAAAAAGAAATAATAAAAGCTATTTCAAATCGTTTATACTATACAAGAAATTCTTTAGTTCATAGTAAGAGTACTAAAAAAGATACAACATACCATCCGTACTTACATCGAGACGATTTGAATAAAGAAATTTCATTAATAAAAAATATAGCTGAAATGATTATCGAAAAAGATTCTACATTCATATAATAACTTTATAGATTAATTATATCTTAAGATTTCATCAAAAAATTGATAGGCTTATGATTGCATATTTGTTACATGTATTAATAATTAAAACATCTGAAGAAAGTGTACTTTCAAAAAAATACTGAAATCAGTTTGTGAGCTTTTTGAGATGTAAGCTAATGAAAGTTTACAGTGCTTAAAGTATTTTTTTTGAGCCACAGTAGTTAGTTCAATGTTTCGCATATAAGAAGAAACTTTCAATTGTTTATTGACGATTTCGAAAAAGCTCATGATTTGCTTTTGTATGTCTTAGAGCTAAACTTTACCCGTTACTTCTTGCGCAAGGTGACAAAGGATGAATTTCTATTATCAAGATTCGTCGTACATTATTAAGAAATTATACATACAAGAGGAATTAGTATGAATAAAAAAAGTGTAATCTTTCTCTCATTGAACTGAACCCCGAATAATAGATCTTTCAAAAAATTGTATCGTTCGGGGTTTTTCGTGTGGATACGAATCTCTATAATGAATCTTTTCATTCAGACGGGAGAAACAACTATGAATAAAATCATCTTCACTTTGACTTAAATCAACCAGCTTGAAGAAAATCCGAACGTCGCTTCCGTATCAGAACGCTCGATCCAGTACACCGCCGAGTTCAAGGTCAAGGCCGTACGTGAGAATATGGAGGGAAAGAGACCTCAACAAATCTTCACAGAGGCCGGATTCGATCTGAAGGTGATCGGGAAACGAAAAGCGCAGTCCGCGTTTAATCGCTGACGCCAAACGTTCCGAAAAGACGGAGAAGAGGGTCTCCGAAACGATAAACGTGGAAAGACTCTGGGAGGCGGACGCCCGAAGACAGACGAGTCGATGGAGAGACGGTTTACGAAGGCAGAGGCACGGATCAAATACGTGACGGCAGAGAACGAGCTTTTAAAAAAGCTAGAGAAGTTAGAAGGGCAGGCGAAACGTACAAACTAACACTAGCAGAGAACTATCAGGTCATCAACACCGTTATCCGCATCGCACAGCTTAAGAATCTCGTCCGCCCACTATATGAAATCGCTGGAGTGAGTCGCAGTGGCTATTACGCTTGGTTGAACCGTGTCGTAGCGGATTCCCTTCGGGAAGAGCGTGATTACCTAGATGCGACACTCCTCAAGAAAACCCATGATAGTCACAAAGGCAAAGTTGGTTATCGGGGGCTGTACATGGAGGTGTTCACTACCTTTGGTTTCCCAATCAACCATAAACGGATTCGCCGACTGATGCGAAAATATAACATCGTCACCAAAATTCGGAGGATGAACCCTTATCGAAAGCTCTGTCGGGCGACGCACGAGCACATCGTCGTACCGAACCGATTGAACCACGAGTTCCGGCAGAGCGAGCCCGGGAAGGTGTTCGTGACCGATATCACCTACCTCCCCACCGCCTTCGGCGAGAGCTGCTATCTGTCTTGTGTGAAGGACGTGCCACACAAACTGTCCACGGACCTTCGCATGGATCTCGTCTTTCAAACGATGAAAAACCTCGAAGAGCATCTCCAAAAAATCGACATCCCAAGGCGATGATTCATTCGGAGCAAAGCTTCCACTACACCCATCCGGACTACCAACGACTCGTTGACGATCTCGGACTGGTCCAGTCCATGTCCCGTCGGGGCAACTGTCTCGACAACGCACCGATCGAATCGTTCTTCGGTCATTTGAAGGACTATGTCACCAACCGTTCGTGCGGGTCAGTCGAGGAGGTCCGGTAGCTGGTCGGGGACTACATAAGTAAGCTATTACAACTGCGAACGCGGTCAATGGAACCTAAAAAAGATGACCCCGAAACAATATCGGGACCATCTGATCGCAGTATAAAAAACGTGAGCTTTTTATTAAACTGTCCATTTTACGGGGCTCAGTTCAAACGAGATAAAGTATGCTTTTTCTTCAATATAAATTAATCGCTGCAAGAGTGTTTTTGTTTGTTTTTTCTAGGAAGCGAGTTTGAGTAAATAAAACACTTCCCTCGTTCTCCTTACGGGAATAAAAATAGGTATTTGTACTAGATCATTCGGCGAAATTTTCTTTCGCTATAAATCTTGATCTTTATTATACTTAATACGAAAGGAGGTGCTGATATTGGCTGAAATAAAAAATGGATTTTATAATGTTGAAGTAGAAGGTCTATATATTTCTGAAGAACAGTTTATCTGGGAATATAAATGGTTCTATCACAGTGATGACGATGTGCAATTAATTGCAAAAGAGCTACGAACAGGTAAATTGCTTTTTAAACCTCTTACTTCAGAAGGTAATATGAATTCTGAGATTCAAAAAATATTAAATGAAGAAACTAGTCTTTTGAAATCTTTATCTAATTAAAGAAGTGAGAGCGAGAGGTAAAAAAGTTTACAAAGTTTGATTTTATATCAAACTTTGTAAACTTTTTTTATGCTAAAATATTTTACATTGATTTTTTATTTTTATTTTTATTTTTATTTTCATAAAATAAATTTCTAAAACATTTTAATTTTTAACTTTCAAATGTTTGATTTCTTTGAGATTTAAAATATGTTCATTTAATTTATTTGTCTCGAACTTTATTAGTTGATACTCAGGTGATATTGTATTTCTTTTTAAATCTACTTCTGCAACTATAGCCTTTCCACCATGTATATTTAATACTACATACGATTGATTGTTAGATTGGTTTTTCATTATAAGGTAATTTGTTTCATTTTCAGAAATCGAATACCCAATAACAAATACACCTAAAAGTATAAAAGCGATGTAAGTTGTTATTAATAGGTACTCATAATTTTTTAATGTAAAATACATCATGAGTAAAATAAGCATCATTAAAATGTAATTAGGATTATAATTTGAACTTATAGCTAAAATTGTAAACATTATTTGTCCAAGAACAAGTAAAAATTGAATGAAAAAATTGTGTTTTTTTACATTAATGGTTAGTGACTTTTTCATACTATTATATTCCATGATTTTTTTGATAAACCCCAAATAAAAAGTTGCAAGTAGTATTAATATTAATATAAATACTAATGAGCCTACAATTATATTGGAGTTTACCTCTATAAAAGATCTAGGAATGGAATAATAATAGAATTTTCCCCATTGGAAAATGTATGTACACAAGTATCCTAAGGCGGTAAGTGAGAATATAAATAAAGCTTCATGATTTTTGATTTTTTGTAAAATAATAATCATTCCCTTTGATTTATGTTTGAATAAAGTAAAAGTTAAAATATAAAAACAAATTTAGACTTTAAAGATGCTAATTTTTATTAATTATATGGCGTCGGACTTATTTTTGCTTTTTTTATTTCTTGTATATAGGTATTAGTAGTACTGATTGACTCATGCCCAGAAAGTTTCATAACTTCAAATAAAGAGATTCCATTAGCTAGCATATTTGTTATGAAAGATCTTCGGAACCAATGTGGTGAATATTTTTGTTTCGCTGAATGTGTCGAGGCTGATAGTACAATCAATCTTAAAGCTTCATATGAGATAGGTACATTTTTATTACGTATATTAAAACAGATATAATGGCTCATCATTTCTTCGATGTTCATTAAATTTTGCAAACGTTCTATTAAATTGATGGACTTTTTTGATAGAGGTATTTGGCGCCATTTTTCACGCTTCCCCTTAATTTCTATATAATTTACAGAAGTTGTTTTATGAATGCTGCTAAACTGAATTGATAATAACTCTGAGGCACGCATACCTGTCGTCAACAATAGATATCCCATTGTTTCATTACGCAACTGCAACAGCTCGCGATGCTTTTTCTGCTTCACCGTGTGGCGAAAGGCGAGGGCGATCGCCTCCATCTCTTCGAAGTCAATCTCGCGGCGGAGCGGCTCCGGTTTCATCTGGTCCTTCACCTGCAGCGACAGGTCGCGCGCATGGTAGTCGTTGACGTGCAGGAATCGCAGGAATCGCCGCAACATTGCATTACGCCGCTTGACTGTCCGAGGCGCATACTGGTCGTGGACGTCTTTAAGATATTCGTGTAGGTTGAGGATCGTCAGTTGCTTGACGCCCTGTGTCTTGGTCACAAAGAACCGGAGAATATAATCGAGATCTTGTTTGTAGGCCCGCTTCGTATGCGAGCTTTTTTGACTATAAATCGGAAACAACTCCGTCGCCCAGAATAGCTCGAAAATCTCAAGATCGCTCAATGCTTCCATATTTAAGTGATCATTCTCGAGCACTGCGAGCAACTTCTCTCGGCTATCGGCAAATGCCAGTGCTGCTTCTTCTTTGATCACGATTTCGTTCATTTCTTCTTCGTTCATCATCCATCCTCCTATCTATCTACTCAACGCTTCCTCTTTTAGTGACTTTTTTGTTCATTTGCTAAGTAAGCCGCCGTTTATTTAAGTATTACATCAAATAATGACTGATATATATGCATATATAGTAAATTCGCGTAAATCATAATTGTATTACTTTTAATTATTGTATTTATTATAACAAATAACTACTTGTGATAATAGGTAATTATCACAAGTAAATTGAGTGTGCTTGAAGTTGACATAATATTCTTATTAGATAGATACACAAAGGGGTAGTCTCTAAGGTTAAAAGTATTGTTATTCGCTCATTTTAAAATTTTTAATCTTATAATTTGAATTGATATTTTAAAATGAGATAAAATAAGTTGCCAATAGTAAAGATCCAGGTATGTATGAATGAAGGTAGTAGGAGAATCAAGTGATCTCAATATTTCATTTCACATTTAAATATTTTTTACAAAATAATTAGTAAAAAACGTGCATTTCTTCTCAATTAAGAGAGAAGAAATGCACGTTTTTTTAGTCTGATTAAGATTTACATGATTTTATACTTGTATAGCCGTATTTTTCTTATTTAATAAAGTAGTTTAAAACCTCGATCACTTCTGAAATGTAATCAGGAACCCAACCCAAAATTTAATTTGGGTTTTAACCACAATCGCCCACCGTTGGCCCAATCAATTATAATGCCTGCAAGTAAACTAATCACAAACGCCCAAAGTGATTCTAAAATAATGAAATCTAGTTTGTTTATAATTTCTTGCATATGCATCGCCTCCATAATTGTTTTAGTTTCTAACTGAATGCTAAGATAACGCAAACTAACAATTAGAATAGATGCAGGCAAAATGATGGCAAAGTATCGAAACTTTGGAAAGTTCCTCATTACATTTCTGTATAATAATACTATGATGATCAACTTAATACAAGTATCTATACTGCGATGTCTTTAGTCTAACAAATATTCATTCCTATAGTATCTCATTTAGTTCCTAAACAGTAGTTATTAATTATCTAATGATTCAGTAGAAGCTCATTCTCCGATAGCGGGTCTAACATGTACCATGCTTTTCTTTTGTAACCGCGAAGACATGCTCACTTGCTTCCTGACGCTTTCAATACAACAAACGAAACGATTCACATCTGTATATCTGAGAAGCTCAACCTCATCCATCGCTTTTTGTCAGAGATTCAGAGATGATGAAGGATGACCTTTCTTCATATAACTAAAGTTCAGAACGTGGTTCCATATGAAGTAAAAATAAGATATTTTTATATTCAATAGAGTCGAAGGTGACATATAAGTACGTACATATAAAAAATGAGGAGTTGACTTCTCTTGAAGTCAACTCCTCAAAAAAAATTCACAATAATAATACGTTATTCAATCTTTTAAATGATTTAAGAATTTTTCGAGACGGTCGGAGGCATCCTTGAATGCTTTATCTTCTGCTCTATCTCCTATACCAAGTATCATGACAATTTCCAATAAATCTTCTTTTTGCCCAGTAATTCTATATATAATACGAATTCCGCTTTCTCTAAATTTTAATTCTTTACAACCATTTAGCTTCATTTCTCGTTTATTTCCGAGCTCTTTTCCAATTGTATCTGCGCGTCGTCGTAATTTTGCTAATCCCTTATTTATATGCCCTTTCACGCTACCGTCCAATTTATCGTATTCTTTTTGAGCATTTTTATCGAAACGCAGCCTAAATTTATCTTGATTCATTTACTCGAATAACTCTTCATCTGCAATCTCATCTGGATCGATTGACATGATTTGAGCATAATTAGTATCTCCTACAGCTTCGCGTAACGATAAAGCCTCTTCTGGATGAGCATCTGAATATTCGACACGACGATTGATTTCAGCCAAATAAAAGAGTTCACGATAAGTTTCAAGTTCTTGATACATTTGGAGGTAATAGGCATAATCTAAAACAACACTATCAAGTTTATTATTAGCTAAAATATACTGCGGTGATTTTTTTGCTGCTGCTCGTACTTTACCAAAAGTTTTAGAAGCGACTCCAGCTGCTATAATCTGCTCATCACTGAATCTAGGTTTCTCTGGAGTGTGAATACCCATGGTTATCAGCTCCTTTTATTTTGTTACACAAAGTATACTAAATATCGATAAGAATGTACAGAAATAGTCCGTACTATTATACGTATTTTAATACGGACTATTAGTCTTTTAAAATTTCTCAACCGTATTTGGCCAATACATGGATTGACCAGAAGAGAGAGGCAGTACATCAAATTAATCGCTCCGTATTGTCATCGCAAAAAGTATATTAAAGATCAAAAAATCCATAAATCTTCTAACTAAATTTACTTTCAAACGTTTTCCGATTTCTTTTAATAGATTATGTTTAAAGTGTCAAATCAATTATTTTACTAATATGTTATAATTATTACAAAACGTTATGAGGAGCGAAGTAGTAATGAAGTTTAATATTGAGATTCCAACTGATAGTGAAGGCTTCTATTCTCTTGAATGTCCTCATTGTAAAGAAAGATTCAAAGTTAGTTCAATCGATATTGACGGAGAAGATACTATTGAACTATTTTGCCCCTCATGTGGTCTAAATGGCGAAAAATCCGATTTTATTTCAAAAGACGTGATAGAGCACGCAGAAGCACTTGCATTAAATTACGCAACACAAGAAATATTCAATATTTTTAAAAAAACTAACAATAATAACAATAAAAGAAACAGTTTTGGAATTTCTTTTGATATGAAAAAACCAATCCAACAACAACCAAAATTATTAAAAGAAGATGAAAAACTAGAAAAAATCGAATTATATTGTTGCGATAAAGTAATTAAGATAAACATTGATCATAAGGTTTCCAATGTCTATTGTCCATTTTGTGGGGTGAATTGAAATGAATCAAGAAGTACGACTAGATGAAAAAGAATATAAAAAATTATCATTGAACTTCAGAAAAATCGCGAGCCGCTTTTTAAATACAAATTATGAAGAGGCAGATGCTAACTTGGCAAGATTTTTAGCATTTATTGACGAAACACCGGTTATTGATGAATTTATTAAAAGAAACATTGGTAAAAGTTACGATATGGAAGAGCTTATTGCTAATCGAGGTTATCACCAAAAATTTCAGTTACCCTTAACAGCCTCTGAAGAGATTGGATTCATTTATCAATTGTTATCATATATTAATAATTCATATCGTACTATGTACGATGTATCAATTGGATATAACGTTGGCACAAAATATCAAGAAGCTAGTGATAATTTTAATCATCTAGTTGTTAAACCGCTAGTAGATCACGTTGTATCTTATTTAGGAGAGATGGCAATTGATATGGAATTAGATAAAAGATCAACCACTCAATTTAATATAGGAGATTTTAAAGGACAATTAAACCATGCTGAAGGACAAGCTAAAATTACTGCTAATCAAACATATAATGAAGCGAATGTTCAAGAACTAAAAGACGTCGCACAAAAGTTTGCTAAAGCATTAATGGAAAATGACTCTATTTCACCTAGTGATAAAGAGGACACTTTGGAATTAGTTGAAGCTGCTGTTCAAGAGATTGAAAATGAAAAACCTAAGAAAATAATTTTAAAAACTGCTATTGAAAATGTGAAGGATATTAAAGAAATTGCTACAACTGGCACCGCATTATATACATTAGGGGACCAATTGTTAAGCTTAATACAGCCATTAATTTAACCGTCAAATATAGGCGGTTTTTTATTTTTAGTTTTTTTTCGATACTCATACTTTGTTGTTGTACACACTAGATATAAATACATGATTAATTAACTAATTTTTTTTACTGCGTAGATCATTTTTCTTGATATAGAAAGCAGTTTTCCAGTAGCCTATGATGAACAAGTCATTATGGACCTATTAGATAACTCAGATCTAAATTATTTAGTTGCACTGCCATATAAAGAAGGTCAAGTTCAAGTACCTGAAGGTTTTACATACTCAGTTGTTACAAATCCCTATACAAATCAATCTTTCTATAAAATCGAAAGAGGATTTGCGTATTATGGATTTAAAAAATTGCGATTGTTAATGCTTTTAAATATAGTGGAGAAGCACTTAGTATTGTAATGGATGTAGTTTCGCCAGCAACTGCTAAATACATTAAGAAGAATTCAAGTAAAATCGCTAGCGCTATTGATGGTGCTAGTGACATGCTTCACGGTACAATCTATCAATTACTTCTAAAAGCAGATGTACCAAAGGCAATCGCTCGAAATATCGCTAGGCAATTGATATATTTTACTTTAATTTTTTAGGGAGAGGTCGCTTTGAAGAGATCAGATACAGATTATCAATACTTAATCGATGAGATTGAAAAATTAAAGTTTCATAATCGTTCTTTATTAACTTTGATTGGAAATTTACATGAAGAAGAATTAGAGAATACTACGATTCACGAAGCAGTCGTTTCATTCGATCTTTCTAAAAATGACTTACGTGAGTTGAAAGAACTGATCATGAATTATGATAAAAATCGATTTGCTTTTGAACAAAAAGCATTGCTCATCAATCCTGTGTTTTCTAGAGATAATCTACTTTTCATTATCGAATGTTTTGTTAACTCTGAAATGTTTACTACTATTGGAAACGAAATCTTGGATGATTATAAAAAAATAAATAATTGAGTACGATCAATCCCTTATGTCATTCCTGAAGCATTATGAGTCGAGAATCAATGGACTCATGATGCTTTTTCATATGTGTAAATAAACTATCTTAGTCCACTCTTTATTAAAAATTTTACAATTTGAATACACATTCACTATATCTTTGATAATTTTATAGAATTAGTCTTGATACAACTAATGCCGTCATTATTCGACATATGTAATAAAGTTGACATATTAAAATATAAGTTGAATTAACAGAATAATCTGCTATATTCTAACTATCACCAGGAAAACATTGTCATACTGTGGTTCTCGAAGGAAAGGAGCATATACATGTACCCATTCGGAGAGTGGTTACGACGAGAGCGTCTAGAGCATGGTTGGAGTCAAGTAGAGTTGGCGGAAAAGACGTATGGAGAAATCTCACAGGCAGCAATTAGCGCCTATGAACGAAATCGTTCGCTTCCTTCTATCCTCGATGTTCAAATTCTTGCGACAGCCTGTGAGCAGACGCTAGGATCCATTCCTTGGGATGAATTCGACCTACGAACGGAGAAGAAACGGAATTGGTCGAACTTAAAGCAAGAACGCTTCGATTTGGCAGAACTCCCGCTCGCGGATTCTGTCCGAACGTTCGATGGCAAGACGTATCAGCTCCATGGTCGTATTGCCATCGAACAAGAGAGTAAGGAGACACAAGAAATCTCGCAGATCTATTACCGGATTCGAACCGTCGTCGGGGAGAATCAGGTCATTGCAAAACGAAAGCATCCGAACGATGAATTGTTTCACGTCTCACGCCGCAGACTGGTTCATCAGTGAACCATCTACGAATACGTATCTACTTATGAAATAAAACGAAACAATGACAAGAGGAATTGATGACCGTAGCAGCATATCGCTAAGGACAGTCCTTCCAATCACATACCGGCGTGTCCCTCATGTGTGACCGGATGAGCGGGATATACGCAGAAATGGTTCGGCGAGAGTCGCCTAAAACTCGCCCACAGGTCACGTATTCGTTGAGGGTCATCGAAAAACCCTAAACAGACGTCCGATATTGGATGTCAGAGTTCGTGGGGGAACGTGCTCCAAACCCACCGCCTTGCCAGACTCCGACTGTCCTTAAGGATGTGCTGCTGCGCATCGATCTCAAGGAAGGAGTGTACGCTATGCCGACACGTGAACAGAAGCAGAACAAGACCTTTGCAGAAAAGTTACTCCGGATCCAAGGAAAAGACTATGAGGAGTGGCTTGACGCCCAGCATCAACTCGTCATCCAGGAGAACCAGGAACTGATCTTAGAAGCACTCGACTCGAAACTGAATTTCACATCGCCTGTAACTACGTCACGGGATTGAGAGGAGGAAAACAGATGGGTTTGAATGAGACAGGGCTTAGCTTGCTCCAGTTCTTTCAAGGACTCGCCGTCATCGCCGCAGCCATCGCCTTCGCAGTTGGTGGCTTCTACTTCATCTTCGGGGGAGATCGTGGACGATCAAAAGCCGTCGGTTGGCTCGTCGGTGGTGCCGTCGGCCTGATCATCGTCATGGGTGCCTTCACGCTGGCTGAGATGGTTAACGACAATATCAAATTCTAATCTAACAAGCGATCAAACAGACCGTCATTCCAAACTGGATGGCTTTTTTTATTGTCTTCGTTACGATGTCTCGCTTCAAAGGAGGAGAATCTATGCTCTTTGTCCGCTTCACCGACGTACCGAAAGAAGCCTTCCCGAACTATGAGCGTCTCCCGTATGAGGAGGCGCTTTTATTATCCACCCAAGTCCATCAAGAAGCGCAACAAGCGAATGAACGATTTGCAAGCGAATTCCGGATTTTCGATGATGCCGATCAGCTCGTCTATAAAGGGGCGTTCCAGTTCGGTGACACGACCTATCCGAACCTGTATCAACAGCTGAAGGAACGGATTCCACGCATCCGGATCCGGAAAGAGGATGCGACGAAGAAGATCCTGTTGCTCGAGAACTTGGAGCGTTTAACACCGGAATCCTATAAGACGATGACGTCTGCAGCGATTCAGCAACATCCGGATGCGACACACGTATCCCGCTTGCGTCGCGGGCAACGTCGTCTCGTATATGGCGTCAGTGGTGTGAGTCTCTTGCTCCTCAGTGCGTTGTCCGTTGTTCAACTTGTTCAGCCGGATCCACCAAGCGGTGTCCAAGCGGAAACATCCGATTGGCAACCACTCTATGAAGCAGCGTTGACAGGAGAAACGGATTCACTCGTTGAGCGCCTGGAAAAACAAAAGTCGCAGAATGACGAACAACAGCAATTCCTGATCACACAGTACGTTGAAAAACAGGACTATGATCAAGCCGTCGCCGTAACGAATGATCCAATAGATGTCGAGACGATCATCATGCAGTCGAAGTCATTCGCAACAGACCGTCAAGAGACATTGCAAGCCTTCCAAACGGTCCACCCGACGGATGAAGGGGCCTTCGATCTCGCCATCCTAGAGAAAGACTATAAACGTGCGGTCTCCATCCCGGACGTCGAGATGACGACCGCGCGTCAGGAAGCGAAGACACGTGCCTACATCGCGTTGAAAGATGTGACAAAGGCGCAAGAAAGCGTCAAGATGGTCCAAGACGAACAACTGAAACAGCAAGTGGGAACACTTGTCCAACTGGATGAAGAGATTCAAGCACTCGAAGATCAAAAACGACAGTTATCCGAGAAGACAGACAAAAAAGAGCTCGAGAAGCTCAAGG
>Ga0308168_1000391_pt1 | contig 56139 bp, 44 predicted proteins | sample PhyCR2_FD_202133 | JGI IMG/M metagenome (GOLD analysis project Ga0308168, IMG submission 202133) | Phyllosphere microbial communities from UC Gill Tract Community Farm, Albany, California, United States - DLSLRC.R2 | ecosystem: Host-associated > Plants > Phyllosphere > Unclassified | place: USA...
CTTTCCCGAACGTCAAAGGAGCGCTGGAAGCGGCCGGCTTCAAGGCCGATTCGGCCGAAGTCATCATGAAGCCGGACACCGAGACCGAATTCACCGGCGAAGACGCCCTCAAGATGCAGAAACTGCTCGACGCGCTGGAAAACCTGGACGACGTGCAGGAAGTGTATACCAACGCGGTCATCGACGAATAAGCTGCCCATTCAAGTAAAGCGCCCATGAAAATCCTGGTAGTCGGCTCTGGCGGCCGTGAACACGCCCTGGCCTGGAAACTGGCCCAATCCGATCGCGTGCAGATGGTCTACGTCGCGCCCGGCAACGGTGGCACCGCGCGCGATCCGCGGCTGGTGAACATCGACATCACCGATCCAGCTGCGCTGGCCGACTTCGTCGTCGCCGAGCACATCGCCCTGACCCTGGTCGGTCCGGAAGTGCCGCTGGCGGCCGGCATCGTCAACCTGTTCCGCGCGCGCGGCCTCAAGATCTTCGGCCCGACGCGCGAAGCGGCGCAGCTGGAAAGCTCGAAGGACTTTGCCAAGGCCTTCATGCAGCGCCACGGCATCCCGACCGCGAAGTACCAGACCTTCTCCGACGCCGCCCAGGCCCACGCCTACATCGACGCCAACGGTGCGCCGATCGTGATCAAGGCCGACGGCCTGGCCGCCGGCAAGGGCGTGGTGGTCGCCATGTCGCTCGAAGAAGCGCACCAGGCGGTCGATGACATGCTGTCCGACAACCGCTTCGGCGACGCCGGCGCCCGCATCGTGATCGAGGAATTCCTGGCCGGCGAGGAAGCCAGCTTCATCGTCATGTGCGACGGCAAGAGCGTGTTGGCACTGGCCACCTCGCAAGACCACAAGCGCCTGAAGGACCACGACCAGGGCCCGAACACCGGCGGCATGGGCGCCTACTCGCCGGCGCCGATCGTGACCCCGTCGATGCATGCGCGTGTGATGCGCGAGATCATCAACCCGACCATCCAGGGCATGGCCCGCGACGGCATTCCCTTCACCGGCTTCCTGTATGCCGGCCTGATGATCGACGCCGCCGGCAATCCGAAGACGCTGGAATTCAACTGCCGCATGGGCGACCCGGAAACCCAGCCGATCATGGCGCGCCTGAAGAGCGATTTCGTGACCGTGCTCGAGCACGCCTGCAACGGCACGCTCGACGTGGTCGAACTCGAATGGGATCGCCGCACCGCGGTGGGCGTGGTAATGGCCGCCGGCGGCTACCCTGACAGCCCGCAAAAGGGCGACGTCATCGACGGCATCCCGCCGGAAACCCCGGAATGCGTTACCTTCCACGCCGGCACCCAGCTGGTCAATGGCACCCTGCAAACCGCGGGCGGCCGCGTGCTGTGCGTGGTGGGCCTGGGCGACAGCGTCAAGATGGCGCAGAAGCAGGCTTACGAGACCGTCGACAAGATCCACTTCAATGGGGCGCAGTACCGCCGCGACATTGGGTGGCGTGGGGTGAAGCAGTCCTGACGAACTGCTGCCCCGGTTCCCGAAAAGCGGAACACTTGCCGGAAGGCGGTGTTCCGCTTTTGCTTTTGGAGCATCGGTAACAGTAGCCATAACAGCAAAAAACCGTCACCTTCAATCAACGTCATTCCCGCGAAGGCGGGAATCCAAGTTCGTCTCCTACCTCGTAATCTCATCATAAAGATCACGCCAATCAGGATTCAACTCCTGTATCAGATTTACCTTCCAGTCGCGATTCCACTTCTTGATCTGTTTTTCACGTGTGATAGCTTGCAGTATTTCGGCGTGGATTTCATACCAGACGAGTTGCTTAATGCGATGCTGTTTGGTGAAGCCATCCGTCACGCCCTCACGGTGCTGCCACACCCGTTTTATCAAATCGGATGTCACACCAATATAAAGCACACCATACGGTGCGCTTGCGAGGATGTAGACGTAGCTGGACTTTTCCATAAGTTGCCATGGTGGACATCAGGTGCTTTTTATTGATGATTGGTCTCAAACGCGTAGATCGTGGTTATGCGTCCAACTTGGATTCCCGCCTTCGCGGGAATGACGTGCGGACGGTAACGGTGTAAGGAACGCAGCGAGGTGCCTTCTCCACGCGTTAGCTGTCTCCTATCACAATCCCCCGCATCAGTGTACAATCCCCGTTCATTTTTTCGTTCCTATCCCATCCCCACATGTCCACCCCCAACCCTGCCGCCGTCAAGGCCTGGCTGCTCGACCTGCAGGCGCGCATCGTGCAAGCGCTCGAAGACGTCGATGGCAAGCCCTTCCTGCGCGACACCTGGGAACGTGCCGAGGGCGGTGGCGGTGTGTCGCGCCTGATCGAGGAAGGCAATGTGTTCGAGCGCGGCGGCGTGAATTTCTCGCATGTGCGCGGGGCCAGCCTGCCGCCGTCGGCGATGGCGGCGCGGCCGGAACTGGCCGGACGCGCGTGGGAAGCGATGGGGGTGTCGCTGGTACTGCATCCGCGTAATCCGTATGCGCCGACCGTGCACATGAACGTGCGCTTTTTCGAGGCCACGGCGGAAGGCAAGGAACCGGTGTGGTGGTTCGGCGGCGGCATGGACCTGACGCCGTATTACGGCAACCTCGAGGATGCGCGCCATTTCCACCAGGTCTGCCACGATGCCGTGGCGCCCTTCGGCAGCGAACTGCATCCGCGCTTCAAGCGCTGGTGTGACGATTATTTCTACCTGAAGCACCGCAAGGAAGCGCGCGGCGTCGGCGGTATCTTCTTCGACGATTTCAACGAGCTCGGCTTCGATGCGTCGTATGCGCTGATGCAGAAGGTCGGCAACGGTTTGCTCGACGCTTACCTGCCGATCATCAAGGCGCGCAAGGACCAGCCCTACGGCGAGCGCGAACGCGACTTCCAGGCCTACCGGCGCGGCCGCTACGTCGAGTTCAACCTGGTGTGGGACCGCGGCACCCTGTTCGGCCTGCAATCGGGCGGCCGCACCGAAGCGATCCTGATGTCGATGCCGCCGATCGTCAAATGGCGCTACGACTGGCATCCGGAACCGGGCAGCGCGGAAGCGGCCCTGTACAGCGATTTCCTGCCGCACCGGGACTGGCTGCTCAGTGACGGACAGCGTGACTGACAGCGTGACGACTTGCGTTGCTTTGCTGGGCGGCAGTTTCGACCCGGTACACCATGGCCACATCGCCCTGGCCGAACTGTGCGCGCAACTGCTGCATCCCGATGAACTGCGCATCATGCCGGCCGGCCAGCCCTGGCAGAAAGCCGGGCTGCAGGCCGGCGATGCCGACCGTGTCGCGATGCTGCAGCTGGCGCTGCAGGCGGGCAGTTTTCCGTCCGGCGTGAAGGTCGGGATCGATACCCGCGAGATCGACCGCAAGACCCCGACTTATACCGTCGAGACCCTGCGCGAACTGCGTGCCGAACTGGGGCCGGGCGCCTCGCTCGTGTTCGTGATGGGTGCCGACCAGTTGCAGAAGCTGGACACCTGGCGCGACTGGCACAGCCTGTTCGACCTGGCCAACTTCGTGGTGGCGGCCCGTCCCGGCTACAGCCTCGAGGAAGCGGGTTTGGCGCCGGCGGTGGCCGCCGAACTGGCCCGCCGCAAGAGCACGCCGGAAGACGTACGTGCCAGCGCTGCCGGACGGGTCTGCCTGGCCCATACGCTGGCGGTCGATATTTCGGCGACCGCGGTGCGCCAAGCCCTCAAATCCGGCACGGTGAACGAGGAAAATGCGGCCGCCAAGGCTGGCGCATGCCTCGCACCGCAAGTGCTAGACTATATTCAACAACATAACTTATACAAGAGCTAATGGATATCAAGAAACTGCAAACGCTCGTCGTCGACGCCCTCGAAGACGTCAAGGGCCAGGACATCGTCCTGTTCGACACGACCCACCTGACCAGCCTGTTCGACCGTATCGCGGTCGTGTCGGGCACGTCGAATCGCCAGACCAAGGCGCTGGCCGCCTCGGTCCGCGACAAGGTCAAGGCAGCAGGCGGCGATGTCGTCGGCATGGAAGGCGAAGACACGGGTGAATGGGTGCTGGTCGACCTGGGCGACATGATCGTCCACATCATGCAGCCGGCCATCCGCCAGTACTACCGCCTGGAAGAAATCTGGGGCGAGAAGCCCGTCAAGCTGGGCGCCGCCAAGCGCAAGTCGAGCGCCGAAGCGCAGGAAGCCGACGCCGCACCGAAGACCAAATCGAAGCACCTGGCCGCGACCCAGGAGCAGCCGGAAGTCAAGCCGGTACGCGAGCGCAAGCCTGCCGCCAAGAAGGCAACCGACGGCACCACCGCCGCCAAGAAGCCCGCCGCCAAGAAGATCCCGACCGGCGCCACCGTGAAAGTCGCCGTGCCGAAAGCCGCCGCCGCCGATGCCGCCGCCGCCAAGGCTGCCAAAGCCGCGACCACCAAGCGCCTGGCCAAGGCCGCCGCGCCGGCTGCCGATGCCGCACCGGTGAAAAAGGTCATCCGCCGCGCCGTCAAGAAAGTCGCCGAATAGGCCTTTTGTCTTTTGCGTAATTAATCGATGCAGTTGATCATTGCCGCGGTCGGCCACAAGATGCCGGCCTGGATCGAGACCGGGTTGGCCGAGTACGTCAAGCGCATGCCGCCCGAGCTGCGCATCGTGCTCAAGGAAATCAAGCCGGTCGAGCGTTCGGGCAGCAAGACCGCGGCCACCGCCATGGCGCTCGAACGCGAGCGCATCGAATCCGTGTTGCCGAAGGGCGTGCGCATCATCGCCCTCGACGAGCGCGGCAAGGACCTGACCAGCGTCGGCCTGTCCCAGCAGCTGGAAGCCTGGCAGCAGGACGGGCGCGACGTTGCCTTCTTGATCGGCGGGGCCGACGGCCTCGATCCCGAACTGAAGGCGCGCGCCGATGGGCTGATCCGCATTTCGAGCATGACGCTGCCTCACGGTATCGTGCGGGTGATGCTCGCGGAACAGCTTTATCGTGCGTGGTCGATCACCCAAAACCACCCCTACCACCGTGTCTAGGAGCCATGAAACGCACAGGCGTTGTTGTGGCTCCCGCATTCACAGCTCGATTTTGTGCAAACGCACTGCCTTCGTCGCCGCGCCTAGCCATGCGCATTTTTATGGCTCCCTCCAATTAGTAGAAGAAGATGAGACCGCTCGACAAGAAAATCTACCTCGCCTCCAAAAGCCCGCGCCGCCGCGAACTGCTGCGCCAGGTCGGCATCGATTTCGAACTGCTGAGCCTGCGCTCCGACCCGGGCCGCGGCGTCGACGTGAGCGAGGACGTGCACACGAGCGAACCGGCGCTGCCGTACGTGGAACGGGTCGCGCGCGAAAAAGGCGCGTTCGCCTGGAACGTGCTGCACCTGCGCCGCATGCCGCTGCGCCCGGTGCTGTCGGCCGACACCACCGTCACCATCGACGGCGAGATCTTGGGCAAGCCGGCAACCCCGAACGAGGCGATTGCGATGCTGGAGCGGCTGTCGGGCCGCACCCACCAGGTGCTGACCTCGGTCGCGCTGCACTATACCGATGTGGCCGAGCAGATCACGCAGGTGTCCGACGTGCGTTTCGCCAAGCTGACCCCGGACATGATCAAGGCCTACTGCGCGACTTCGGAGCCCTACGACAAGGCGGGCGCCTACGGCATCCAGGGCCTGGCAGCACTGTTCATCGAGCATATCGAGGGCAGCCACTCGGGCATCATGGGCTTGCCGGTGTTCGAGACGGCGCAGTTGTTGCAGAAAGCCGGGATCAAGGTGCTGTAGGTCTTACCGCCACCACTGTGCATAGGTCACGCGTGGGCGGCGCACAAGGTGCGTTGTTTCGGACCGGTGCGGTCGAGCCGCCCACCCTACGCCACACGGTCCCCGTGTATGATGGCACCCTGAACAATAAATGCACGGCCTTGGCTCATGACTGAAGACATCCTGATCAATATCACCCCACAGGAAACACGCGTCGCGCTGGTGGTACAGGGAGCCGTGCAGGAATTGCACATCGAGCGCACGCTCACGCGCGGCCTCGCCGGCAATATTTATCTGGGCAAGGTGGTGCGGGTGCTGCCGGGGATGCAGTCGGCCTTCATCGACATCGGCCTGGAACGCGCCGCCTTTCTGCACGTCGCCGACATCTGGGAAGCGCGTCCGCACGACGGTCCGAATGGCAGCAGCACGGCCAGCCCGACCCCGATCGAAAAAATCCTCTACGACGGCCAGGTCCTGACCGTGCAGGTGATCAAGGACCCGATCGGCACCAAGGGTGCGCGCCTGTCGACGCAGATCTCGATCGCCGGCCGCATGCTGGTCTACTTGCCGCAAGACAAGCATATCGGCATCTCGCAAAAGATCGAAAAGGAATCCGAGCGCGATGCGTTGCGCAGCCGCATGCAGGGCCTGCTGCCGCCGGAAGAAAAAGGCGGCTATATCGTGCGCACCCAGGCGGAAGATGCCTCGGATGCCGACCTCGCCGCCGACGTCGATTACCTGCGCAAGACCTGGGGTGCGATCGTCAAGGGGTCGCGCACGCGGCCGGCCACCAGCCTGCTGTACCAGGACCTGAGCCTGGCCCAGCGCGTGCTGCGCGACTTCGTGCATGACGAGACCGCCGCGATCCTGGTCGATTCGCGCGAAAATTACCTGCGCCTGGTGGACTTTGCCCAGATCTACACACCCAGCGTGCTGTCGCGCCTGCAGCATTACACCGGCGAGCGGCCGCTGTTCGATTTGTACGGCGTCGAGGAAGAGATCCTGCGCGCGCTGGGCCGCCGCGTCGACCTCAAGTCCGGCGGCTACCTGATCGTCGACCAGACCGAGGCGATGACGACGATCGACGTGAACACCGGCGGCTTCGTCGGCGGGCGCAATTTCGCCGACACGATTTTCAAAACCAACCTGGAGGCCGCGCACGCCATCGCGCGCCAACTGCGCCTACGTAACCTGGGCGGCATCATCATCCTCGACTTCATCGACATGGAGAACAACGAGCACCGCAATGCCGTGCTGGCGGAGCTCAAGAAGACCCTGTCGCGCGACCGCACCAAGGTGTCGGTGAGCGGCTTCTCGGCGCTGGGCCTGGTCGAGATGACGCGCAAGCGCACGCGCGAATCGCTGGCCCATATCCTGTGCGAGCCCTGCCCGGCCTGCAGCGGCAAAGGGCAAGTGAAAACCTCGCGCACGATCTGCTACGAAATCCTGCGCGAACTGATGCGCGAAGCCAAGCAGTTCAACCCGCGCGAGTTCCGCATCCTGGCTTCGCAGGAAGTGGTCGATTTGTTCCTGGAAGAAGAGTCGCAGCACCTGGCGATGCTGGGCGATTTCATCGGCAAGAAAATTTCGCTGCAGGTGGAAAAAGGTTATCACCAGGAGCAGTACGACGTGATCCTGATGTGATTTTCGGCTCGTTTGGACTACACTAACGAGCACTGGCGGCACCGTAAGACATAATGAATCCACCTCTCATCCCTGCCGACTTGCTGGCCAAGTCGGACAAGATCCTGTTCATCGCCCACCTCGCGCTGGGCGACTACACGTATTTGCAGAACTGCTTCGCGGCATTCGCACGCGCCTATCCGCACCTGAAACTGCACCTGTGGGTGGACGAGGTGCGGCGCACGGCGGACGCATCGCAATGGCCGCACCTCAAGAGGAACGTGCTGTACGACTGGCTGGCTGCCTGCGATTTCATCGACAAGGTGTACGACCAGAATTACTCGCCCGCGCTGTTCCAGGCCTCGATCGCGGACGCGCGGCGGGAGCAGTACCCGATCGTGGTGTCGCTGGCCACGCTGCGTCCGCATTTCTATGCGCACCTGGCGCGCGAGATCAGTCCGAACGGCTTCGTCACCGGCTTCAGGAAACCGCTCGGCTTCGGCCTGCACCGCTACTTCAGCTACCGCAAGCTGGATGCGAGCATGGATCCGGACCCGGCCGACCGCAGCGCCGCGCCCCACATCAGCGACGTCTATGCCGGCTGGTTCCGCCAGCTGGCCAACGTCGACATTCCGCCAGCCGGACGCATTCCGTTCGTGCACATCCCGGAGCGCTACATCGACGGCGCCCGCGCAAAATTAGCCGAATGGGGCTTCGCCGGGCGCCAGGGCAAGCTGGTGTTCATCAATCCGTTCGCCAAGACCCGCAAGCGCTGCTGGCCGGTCGAGCGCGTGGCCGAGCTGATCACCACCATGCGCGCCCAGCCCGAGTGGCGCGACGCCTGCTTCATCGTCAACGCGGTGCCGCAGGAAATCGCCAACGTGAAGGCGATGCTGGCCGAGCGCCAGCTCGACCGCACCGAGCTGTTCAGCGCCAACGAGAATTTCTTCCAGCTGCCGGCGATGCTGGCGCAATGCGACCTGATCGTGTCGGTGGAAACCGCGGTGATGCACCTGGCGAACGCGGTCGGGGTGCCGGTGGTGGCCCTGATGCGCCAGAAGACGCCGGAGTGGGCGCCGGTGGACAAGGCCAACAGTACCGTGATCACGGCCGACCAGCGGCGCGATTGGGTGAATGCGATTCCGGTGCAGGCGGTGATGCACGCTTTGGCGTGATTGATTGCCCGTGATAGTGAAAAGGCCGCTTGTGCGGCCTTTTTCGTTTTTGCGCTGCTCGACGAACTTGGGCGCCTGCCTTCGCAGGGGCGACGTTTTAGCGCAGCTGACTACGGTTATTGATGCCGGCACACTTAGCACGTCGCCCCTGCGCAGGCAGGGGCCCAAGTTGCACGAACAACGCTATCCTTATTATTTAGCAGACGGGAAGAACAACTGCTCCCCAGCCGGCTTGAAAGCCGCGATCTTCGCCTGCCCTTCGCTTGACGTCATCCACTCGATCAACTGCTTCGCCCCCTTGTAGTTGATGCCCTTGTGCCTGGCCGGATTCACCGCAATGATCCCGTAAGGATTGAACATGCGCTTGTCCCCTTCCACCACGATCGCCAGCCCGGTCTTGGCTTTATAGGCGCCATAGGTCGCGCGGTCGGTCAGCGTGTAGGCGCCGATTTCGGCGGCCATGTTCAGGACTTCGCCCATGCCCAGGCCGGCCGAGACGTAGTTGGTGCCGGCCGGCTTGGCGCCGGCCGTTTGCCAGTAACCCTTTTCCATCACGTCGGTGCCGGAATTGTCGCCGCGCGAGATGAACTTGACGTTGCCGGCGGCGATCTTTTTAAAGGCGGCGATCACGTCGCGCTCGCCCTTCACCCTGGCCGGATCGGCCACCGGGCCGACCACGATGAAGTCGTTGTACATGACGTCGCGGCGGTCGATGCCCCAGCCCTCGGCGACGAACTTGTCTTCCAGCGCGCGCGCGTGCACCAGGGTGACGTCGACGTCGCCGTTCTTGCCCAGTTCCAGCGCCTTGCCGGTGCCGACCGAGATCACGTTGACCTTCAGGCCGGTCTTCGCTTCGAAGCTCGGCAGCAGGTAGGTCAGCAGCCCGGAATTCTCGGTGCTGGTGGTGGTCGACAGGCGCAGCACCTTGTCGTTCTGGGCGTGGGCGAACGGTGCGGCGAAAGCGACGCTCAGCGCAGTGACAGCGACGTGCGCAAGCAAGGAACGGCGTTGCATGGAGATCCCCGGTCTGGTTATAAAAGTGATCAGATTATAAGTCGATCAACGGACTTCGAGGTGGCCGTCGCGCAGCTTCATGCGTTGCACGCCCGGCAGGTTGATGAGGTCGCGGTCATGGCAGGCGATGACGACGCTGCTGCCCGCTTCGACCAGCGTCGGGATCAGTTCGATCACCTGTTCGCGCGCCGCGCCGTCGAGGTTGGCCGTCGGCTCGTCCAGCAGCAGCAGTTTCGGCTGCAGCACCTTGGCGCGCGCCAGCGCCACGCGCTGCTTCTCGCCGCCCGAAAGCCTGGCCGGGTCGGTGCCTTCCAGGTGGGTCACGCCGGCCCAGGCCATCGCCTGCGCCACCGTGTGCGCGATCTGGTCCTTCGGCATCTTGCGCAGGCCGAGGCCATAGCCGATGTTGTGGGCGACGCTGGTCGAGAACAGGATCGGATGCTGGTGCACGTAGACGATCGCTTCGCGCAGCGCGCGCGGGTAAGGGTGCACGCGCAGCACGTCGTCGCAGGCAAAGCGCAGGCTGTCGATCTCGGCGCGCTCGAGGCCGCCCAGCACGCGCAGCAGCGTGCTTTTTCCGGCGCCGTTAATCCCGGTCAGCACATAGGCGCCGTGGGTGGCGATTTCGATGCGCTCGATGTCGAACAGCAGGCGGTCACCATGGCGCTTGCGCAGGCCGCGCACGCCCAGCAGCGCCTTGCGCCGCTCGTCGCGCAGGCGCTGGTTTTCGTTTTCGTAGACTGCCGCACTGATGCTGGTGTGGATGCTGATGCTCATCCGCGCTCCCTTGCCGCGTGGGCATCGCCCTGCAGCAGCATCAGGGCACCGTTCATCAAGAGCGCCAGCGCCACCAGCACGATGCCGAGCGCGATGCCCTGGGCGAATTCGCCCTTGCTGGTTTCCAGCGCGATGGCGGTGGTGATGGTGCGGGTCTGGCCTTCGATATTCCCGCCCACCATCAGCGCGCAGCCCACTTCCGAGATCACCCGGCCGAAGCCGGACAGCACCGCCGCCATCACGCCGAAGCGGCCCTCGTACAGCACGCGCAGCATCACCTGGCGGCGCGAGGCGCCCAGCGCCACCGCCGTTTCGGCATAGCGCGGATCGAGCCCCTGCACCGCCGCCAGCGTGAACGCCAGCAGCACCGGCAGCGCCACCACGCACTGGCCGAACACGATGCCCGGCTGCGAAAACAGCCATTGCAGCTCGCCCAGCGGCCCGCGCCGCGACAACAGCAGGTACAGCAGCAGGCCGATCAGGACGGTCGGCAGCGACAGCGCCGCCTGCGCCAGCCAGATCACGATGCGGCGTCCGCGGAAGCGGTTCATGGCGATCAGGTAGCCGACCAGCACCGCCGGCGGCGCCGCCAGCAACAGGCCGGTCACGCTGGTCTTCAACGACACCCAGATGATGTGCCACAGGTCGGCGTCGCCAGTGACCAGCAGCCTGAAGGCGTGCAGCGTGGCGTCGACCAGGGGCAGTGCCATTTCAGGCCACCGGCACGCGCCGCGGCGCGTTCAGCGGTTCCAGCAGCCCCGGCTCAAACACCAGCCGTTCGGCACCGGCCAGCAGCAGGAAGTGGGTGCCGCTGCAGCGCGCCAGCAGCGACATGCCGACCTTCCCGGCCACCATGTGCCCCATCTGGGTGGTGCCGGAGCGCGACAGCAGGAAGGGGATGCCCATCTGGGCACCCTTGATCACCATTTCGGAGGTCAGGCGGCCGGTCGTATAAAACACCTTGTCGGCGCCGCTCACGCCGTCCAGCCACATCAGGCCGGCGATGGCGTCAACCGCATTGTGGCGGCCCACGTCTTCGACGAAGTACAGCAGCTCGCCGCTGTTGGAGAACAGCGCGCAGCCATGCACCGAGCCCGCCTGTTTGTACACCGACTGCTGGCTGCGGATGGTGTCGACGATGCGGTAGACCACCGACTGCGCCAGGCGCGCGTCCGGGGGCAGCGTGATGGTCTCGACCTCGTCCATCAGCCCGCCGAACACCGAGCCCTGGCCGCAGCCGGTGGTCACCACTTTTTTCGCGGTGCGGGCCTCGACGTCGGCGATGCCGTTGCGGGTGACGACCGCCACCGCGTCGACCGACCAGTCGACCTGCACCGAGACGATGTCGTCCAGCGCGCGCACCAGGCGCTGGTTGCGCAGGTAGCCGAGGGTCAGTGCCTCGGGCGCGCCGCCCAGCGTCATCAGGGTCACCAGTTCGCGCTTGTCGACATACACGGTCAGCGGACGCTCGGCCGGGATGTGCAGCGTGGATGGACGGCCGCGCTCGTCGATGGACACCACTTCGTGGGTCAGGCCGGCGCTGGCCGCCGACATCGCGGGCCGATGATGTGGCACTGCAGCAGAGAAATCGGTTCGATTCATCTTGTCAGTGTGCCATGGCTGGCAAAAACGGGACGCCACCATGGCGTGCGCGGGTGGACGTGGCAGGCGTATGATGTGCGCCTTTTGTTTCAGCGACGGATTCCATGATCGACGTACAGGCCTTGCTGGCAGCGCTGCCGGCACGCATCGATGCCATCCCGCGCGCCGCGGCCGCACGTACCCCGCACGCGCCGGCCCTCAGTGAAGGAAATGCGGAAGACGGGCGCACGCTGTCGTACGCGGCGCTGGTCGGCGAGATCGACCGCTACGCCGCCCTGCTGCGCGGCCGCGGGGTGCGGCCCGGCGACCGCGTGCTGCTGGTCAGCGAAAACTGCAGCGCCCAGGTGGCGCTGATCTTTGCCGCCTCGACCGTGGGCGCCTGGATCGTCAACCTGAACCCGCGCCTGTCGGCGCCCGAGATCGACGCCATCCAGGTCCATTGCGGCGCGCGACTGGCGCTGTACACGGCGGCAGTGTCGCCGGAAGCGGCTGCGCACGCGGCGCGTGCGGGGGCACAGGCCGACGGCGCGCTGATGATCGGCCCGCTGAACGACACCTGCGAACCGGAGGCGGTTCAGGACGATCCGGTCGCCGCGCTGGTCTACACCACCGGCACCACCGGCCAGCCCAAGGGCGTGATGCTCAGCCACCGGAACCTGCTGTTCGTGGCCGGCGTGTCGAGCCGCCTGCGCGGCCTGGTGTCGCAAGACCGCGCCTGGGGCGTGCTGCCGATCTCGCACGTGTACGGCCTGACCTCGGTGCTGCTGGGGCCCCTGAGCGCCGGCGCCTGCCTGCAGCTGGCGCCGCGCTTCACGCCGGAGGCGATGCTGCGCGCGATCCGCAACGACGGCCTCACCATCGTGCAGGGGGTGCCGGCCATGTATGCGCGCCTGCTGGAGGTGGCAGGAAACGCACGCCTGCCATCGCGGCTGCGCTTTGCCTACGCCGGCGGCTCGCCGCTCGATCCGGACCTCAAGCGCCGCGTCGAAGCCTTGCTCGGCCTGCCGCTGCACAACGGTTATGGCTTGAGCGAAGCCGCACCGACGGTCAGCCAGACCCGCCTCGACGCGCCGCGTGCCGACACCGCGGTCGGCCACCCGATCCCGGGCGTGGACGTGCGCATCGTCGACCAGGCCGGCCGCGACCTGGCCGATGGGGAGGCCGGCGAACTGTGGGTGCGCGGTCCGAACGTGATGCGCGGCTATTACCGCGAACCTGTGCTGACCGAAGCGGCGCTGCGCCCGGGCGGCTGGCTGACTACCGGCGACATGGCGCGCCGCGAAGGTAATGGCAACGGCGATGGGGCGCTGTTCATCGTCGGCCGCACCAAGGAGCTGATCATCCGCTCCGGCTTCAACGTGTTTCCACTGGAAGTCGAGACGGTGCTGAATGCGCATCCGGGGGTGACGCAGTCGGCCGTGGTCGGCAAGACGGCGGCGGACGGCAACGAGGAGGTGGTGGCGTTCGTCCAGCTGGATCCGCTGCATGCGCCGACGGTGGAAGAGTTGCAGGCCTGGGCGCAGGAACGGCTCGCGCCTTATAAACGGCCCGGGCGGATCGTCCTGATGAAGGCCATGCCGGCCGCGGCTACCGGCAAGATATTGAAGCATGCACTCAAAGAGATGGCCGCGACCTTGGCGTAGGGTGGACAGCTCCGCTGTCCACGCGTTCGACTACGAGCACTGCGGCCCAATTCGATGACGGGTGAACGCGTGGACGGGAGACCCGTCCACCCTACCGGCTACGTACAAGCAATCATCTGCGCCGTTTCTTCCAGTTGTAGTCCGGCCCCGTCACATCCACGCCCGGATGCCCGACCACATCCGGATGCTCCGAGCACATCGTGATGAAGCGCACGCCCTCCCCCTCGCGCTGGCGCTTGCGCAAACCTTCCATGAATTTCATCGCCTCAACCATCTCGGTGGTGTCGAAGGCTTGCGCGTCGGGCCGGCTTTCCTCGTCCTCGATCAGCGTCCAATACACCATATACATGCTTCTGTTCCTTTCCGCTGTCATCTTGCAGTGAAATGAGGCCATCGCTCCGAGCTATCAAGCCGGACAGTCGAAAAAATTCTCAATAGAAATAGAATCTCCTTATCGAATGCCGACATTACGTAGGACTTCTCCTAAATCGCGTTTATATGTTCGGCAGTTCACACAAGAAGCAGTGTCAGCCGACTATGGTAAAGCTTCGATTTAAAACGCAGGAAGCGCTCATGAATCTCAACAACCCTATCCAGCCAGCAACCTCTTCGCTCCAGCTGTGGGGCGGCCTCGAATGCACCGTCAATCGCGTACGCGACAATTACTTCTCCCAGATGGACCGTAATGGTCACGCAGAAAGGCTGCAAGACATCGAACGTTTTGCGTCCCTCGGGATCCGTGCCGTCCGTTACCCCGTGCTGTGGGAACGCACCGCGCCTGACGGGGTCGACAAGGCTGACTGGTCCTGGCCGGACGAACGCCTGCCCGCGCTGCAGCGACTGGGCGTCACGCCCATCGTCGGCCTGGTCCACCATGGCAGTGGTCCGCGCCATACGAGCCTGGTCTCCGAAGATTTTCCCGAAAAACTGGCCGAATATGCCGGCGCCGTGGCGCGCCGCTATCCCTGGGTCGAGTATTACACACCGGTCAATGAAATCTGCACGACCGCCCGTTTCTCCGGCCTGAATGGCGTGTGGTACCCGCATGGCAACAGCGAAGCCACGTTCATCCGCGCCTTGATCGTCCAGTGCAAGGCGACCGTGCTGTCGATGCGCGAAATCCGCAAGGTCAACCCGGACGCCAAGCTGGTGCAGACCGACGACTTGTCGCGCACCTATGGCACGCCGGAAATGGCCGAGTTCGCCAACTTCTTCAACGAACGCCGTTGGCTCGGCTGGGATATGTTGTGCGGCAAGATCGACCAGGACCACGCGCTGTGGGACTACCTGCTCGAGGCCGAAGCGACCGCTGAAGAACTGCTCTGGTTCAAGGACAACGCCTGCCCGCCCGACATCATGGGCGTCAATTACTATGCCACCAGCGAACGCTGGCTTGACCACCGTATCGAACGCTATCCGGAGAACCGCCGCACCCAATACCGCGGCGTGCCCCATGCCGACATCGAATGCCCGCGCGTGCTGGCCACGCCGACCCCGGGCATCGGCCCGCTGCTGCAGGAAACCTGGGAACGCTTCGGCCTGCCGATCGCCATCACCGAAGCCCACATCGACGCCAACCGCGAAGACCAGATGCGCTGGCTGCTCGAAATCTGGAACGCCGCCAAGAAAGTGCAGCAGAGCGGCGCCGACATCCGCGCCGTCACGGTCTGGGCCCTGCTCGGCTCGTACGACTGGAACTGCCTGGTCACCGAATGCCGCGGCTACTATGAACCGGGCCCGTTCGACGTGCGCGGCCCGCAGCCGCGTCCGACTGCGGTCGCCTCGATGATGCGCGAGCTGGCCACCGGCCGTCCGCTGTCGCATCCGGTGCTGCAGGGCCAGGGCTGGTGGCGCCGTCCGGGCCGCTTCTTTGCCAAGCCGGTCGCCACCCGCACCGCGGTGGCCGACATCAACGACCGCGGCGCCTTCCGCTCGACCTTCCCGCAGCCGATCCTGATCTCGGGTGCCACCGGCACGCTGGGCCGCGCCTTCGCCCGCATCTGCGAACGGCGCAACCTCGCCTACCACGTGCTGACGCGCCAGGAAATGGACATCGCCGATCCGGCGTCGGTCGAGGCCGCAATCGTTCGCTACAAGCCGTGGGCCGTGATCAATGCCGGCGGCTACGTGCGTGTGGATGACGCCGAGGCCGAAGCCGAGCGTTGCATGCGCGAGAACACCCACGGCCCGACCGTGCTGGCCCTGGCCGCGATCCGCCATGGCGTGCGCCTGATGACCTTCTCGAGCGACCTGGTGTTCGACGGCAGCGCCGACCGCCCATACGTCGAATCCGACAAGGTGTCGCCGCTGGGCGTGTACGGCCGCAGCAAGGCCGAGGCCGAGCGACGCGTGCTCGATTCCGACCCGCAAGCCCTCGTCATTCGCACCAGTGCCTTCTTCGGCCCGTGGGACGAGCACAACTTCGTCGGCCAGGCGCTGGACGCGATCGGCAGCGGCCGTCCGTTCGCCGCCAGCGCCGACCAGGTGGTGTCGCCGACCTACGTGCCGGACCTGGTCAACGTCGCCCTCGACCTGCTGATCGACAAGGAGTCCGGCGTCTGGCACCTCACCAACGGCGAAGCCATGAGCTGGGCCGAACTGGCACGCCGCGCCTGCGCCGCCGCCGGCATCGAACCCGCCACGCTCGAGGAAGTCGGCGGCGATGCGCTCGGCCAGCGCGCCCCGCGCCCGGCCTATAGCGCGCTCTCGAGCGAGCGCGGCATGCTGCTGCCATCCTTCGGCGATGCGCTGGGGCGTTATCTGAACGAGCGCGAGGTCGGCGAGCGTGCGGTCGAGAAGGAAGAAGCGGCGCCGGCACATTACGCCAGCTGATCGCTAGCTTTTTCATGTAAATACAACAGCCGGCCTGAGGTCTGTCAAGACTCAGGCCGGTTTTTCTACATTACCGTTTTGTAACGGAACAATATATTTACTGCAAGCATCTCTCTAGTTACACTGCGTTACATAGAGTTACTTAACGAAACCTGTGTGACGGAGAGGCTGCATGAAACTGTATCGCGATGAACCGGGCTGGGCCGAACGCATGGTCGCCCAGGCGCTGCCGTCGGTCTCGCTGCGCTCGGCAGTACCGCCACATTTGCCACGCCTGGCGTTCGTGCGGGAGCTTGCCAAGATCCGGCTGCGCGCCCTCCTGCATCCCGGCCTGACACCGGAATGGCTGCAGCTGCTGAATTCGCATCCATCGTTTTCCGAATACGTGCGCAGTTGCCCGCGCTTCCTGTACAAGGTCTATCGCCCCTACAGCAGCCACGCGCTCGGCTCCCGGCAGCGGTTGGCGGCGATCCGCGCCCACTACGAATTCATCTTCCGCCGCGGCCTGGGCCAGGTGGCGGCGCGCGCCAGCCTGGCGCCGGTCGTGCTGGCCGAGGTCCAGGGCCGCAGCGCCCTGGCCTACCGCATCGAGCTGCGTACCCTGACCCAGTTCGACCGCGAGGGCGAAATGGTGCTGCAGCTGGTCCAGGACGGCAAGACGCTGTACACGGTGGCCTTCACCATCGCCGCGCGCGACGGCGGCCCAGTGCCCGACATCCACGTCGGCTGCATCCAGGGCGGCAAGACCGACGATGCGCGCGAAGCAATCCGCGGTGCTACCCGCGAACTGCACGGCCTGCGCCCGAAGCAGCTGATGATCGCCCTGGTGCGCCAGCTGGCCCACGACTACGGCTGCGCGCGCGTGCTGCTGGTCTCGAACCGCAACCGCGTGGTCTACAAGGCGATCCGCAATGGACGCGTGCAGGCCGACTACGACGGGCTGTGGGAAGAACTGGGTGCCCGCAAGCGGACCGACGGCGATTACGAGATGGACTGCGCGGCGCTGGCGGCGCCGGATATGGAAGCGATTGCATCGAAGAAGCGGGCCGAAGCGCGGCGCCGGTTCGAGGTGCTGGTGCAGCTAACGGATAGCGTCGGCAAAGGCTTGCGCGCGCGTTAGCCGCGGGCGGCCTGCAGGACCGCGGCCAGTTCTCCCCACACCCGTTCCACACTCATGTTGTTCATGCAATCGTGGTGCCCCAGCGGGCATTCGCGCTGGCGGCATGGCGAGCACGGCAGCCGCAGCGACACCGTGCGCGCCAGGTCGGACAGCGGCGGCGCATAGTCCGGGTCGGTCGAGCCGTACAGCGCCACCACCGGCCGGTTCAGCGCCGAGGCCACGTGCAGCAGGCCGGAGTCGTTGGCGACCACCGCGGTGGCCTGGGCCAGCAGCGTGATCGCGTCGTCGAGCGAGGTCTGGCCAGACAGGTTGAGCATGCCGCTGCCGGCCTGGCCCGCACAGGCCTGTACCTGCTTGCAGGTGTCGTGGTCGTTGGGCGATCCCATCAGCGCGATCTGGGCGCCGGGCAGCGCGCGCACGACCTGGCGCGCCAGCGCGCCGTAGTAGGCCGGCGGCCAGCGCTTGGCGCTGCCGAATTCGGCGCCGGGCGCAAAGGCGATCAGCGGCCGCCCGAGGTCGACGGCAAGGCGCGCGGCGACCCGCTCGGTCTCTTCGCCGGCCACCACCAGGCGCGGCCGCATCGTTTCCCAGCGCGGATCGTGCAGCGGCAGGCCGGGCTCGCGCGACAGCGCCGCGTAGAACGGCACCATCGAGCGCTGCGGGCGTTCGTCGTGGTGCATCACGTTGACGATGCCGTAGCGCGATTCGCCCTTGTAGCCGATGCGGTGCGGAATCCGCGCCAGCCAGGGGATCAATGCGTATTTGAGGGTGTTCGGCAGGACGTAGGCATCGCGGTAGCCGCGCCGCTCCAGCAGGCGCGCATAGCGCAAGCGCTCGCCCAGCTGCAGCGCGCGGTGGCGGAACGGCGTGGCCAGGATGTCGTCGGCTTCCTGGATGCGGCGCCACACCGGCACCACCTGCGGCGGCGCCAGCACGTCGATGGCGCGCTCGGGCCGCGCGCGCTTGAGCAGGCGCAGCAGCGGCTGCGCCATCACGGCATCGCCGATCCAGTTCGGCGAGATTACCAGGGTGCGCGCATTGTCCATGACCATGATGGGTTCATGATTCCTCCGCCAGTGTCGCGAACTGCAGGCGGTACAGGTTGGCGTACGAGCCGCCCAGCGCCAGCAGCTCGTCGTGCGTGCCCTGCTCGACGATGCGGCCGAGCTCCATCACGACGATGCGGTCGGCGCCTTCGATGGTCGACAAGCGGTGCGCGATGACGAAGGTGGTGCGCCCGGCCATCAGCGTCTCGAGTGCGGCCTGCACCGCGCGCTCGGATTCGTTGTCGAGCGCCGACGTTGCTTCGTCGAGGATCAGGATCGGCGCATCCTTGTAGATCGCGCGCGCGATCGCCACGCGCTGGCGCTGGCCGCCGGACAGGCGCATGCCGTTCTCGCCGATGCGGGTGTCGACGCCTTCCGGCAGCCGCTCCACCACGTCGCTCAGGTGCGCCGCGCGTACCGCCGCCATCAGGCGCGTCTCGTCGACGCGCTCGGCGCCGTAGGCGATGTTGGCGCGCAGGGTGTCGTCGAACAGCACCACGTTCTGGCTGACCAGCGCCAGCTGGGCGCGCAGCGAGGCCATCCTGATGTCCTGGTAGGGCACGCCGTCGAGCAGGATGCGGCCCGATTCCGGTTCGTAGAAACGCGTGACCATGTTCACGAAGGTCGACTTGCCGCCGCCCGACATGCCGACCAGCGCGATGGTCTGGCCCGCCTTGACGTCGAGCGTGACGCCGTCCAGCGCCGGCGCCAGCGCACCCGGGTAGCGGAACTTGACGTTCTCGAAGCGCACGTGGCCCTGGGCGCGGCCGAGGGTGCGGGTGCCGGGATCGTGCTCGCCCGGCGCGTCGACCAGTTCGAACACGGTCTCGGCGGCGGCGATGCCGCGCTGCATCGGGCCGTTGACTTCGGCCAGCGCCTTCAGCGGCGTCAGCAGCATCAGCATCAGGGTCACGAAGCGGGTGAATTCGCCGGTGGTCATGCCGGCCTGCAGTGCCAGCACCACCACCAGCGACAGCGCCAGCGAGGTCGCGATCTGGGTCACCGGGGTGGTGGCGGCGAAGGCCACCGTCATGCGCTGCCAGAAGCCGCGCATGGCTTCGCTGCGCTGCCAGAAGCGGTGGTTTTCGTGGGCCTCACCGGAGAACACGCGCACCACCTGGTGGCCGCGCACCGCTTCCTCGACGACTTGCGTCATCTCGGCGGTCACGCGCTGGTTTTCGCGGTTCAGGTGGCGCAGGCGCTTGCTGGTGGTGCGCACGATCACGGCCGTCAGCGGCACCACCACGATCGCGATCAGGGTCAGCCACCAGTTCATCCACAGCAGCGAACCGAGCAGGCCGACCACGACCAGCACGTCGCGCACGAAGGACAGGAACACCGAGTTGATCATGTCGACCACCTGGCGCACGTCGCCGACCACGGTATTGATGATCTTGCCGGTGGATTCTTCCTGGAAGCGCGCCACCGGCAGGCGCAGCACGCGATCAAAAGCCTGCCCGCGCAGGTCGTTGGTGACGCGGCTCAGCACCCAGCTGTTGTAATAGGCGGTGGCAAAGGTGCCGACACCGCGCACCACGAACAGCGCGACCAGCACGCCCGGGATCCACCACAGGGAAAACCCGGGCTTGCCGCGGAAGCCTTCGTCCATCAGCAGTTCCAGCGCCTTGGCGAGCAGCGGATTGGTGACGGCGGTCAGCGCCATCGCCAGCAACGCCAGGAAAGCGCGCGTGCGGTAGGGTTTGACGAGTGCCCACAGGCGTTTGACGATGATACGGTTATCCAATTTTTCTCTTTCGCATTCAGGCGGACGCCCATGAGGAAAGCCGGTGCCCGCAACCCATCATTATGCATGGAAGCGACGACACCATGGGAGTGCGCCGGGACATCCCCGGCTCGATTTGAACCAGATCAACACACTGGCCGGGAACGAATTCCGACGGGGCCGACAAGGCTAGGCTTGCGCTTGACCTGATACGGCAGCGACCTTCGGACACCATGCCCCCCGCCCGGCCCCTCTCGCTCGTGATCACCACCTACAACCGGCCGGATGCGCTGGCCGCCGTGGTAGGTGCCTGCTTCATGCAGGACGACAAGAACTTCGAAATCATTATCGCTGATGACGGTTCGGCTGCCAACACGGCGGCCTGCATCGAACGGCTGGCGCGGGCGTCACCGGTGCCGCTGAGACACGTCTGGCAGCCGGACCAGGGTTTCCGCGCGGCGATGGCACGCAACCGCGGCATCCTGGCGGCGCGCGGCGACTACATCGTCTTCCTGGACGGCGATTGCATCCCGCAGCGCGACTTCATCGCGCGCCACCGGGCGCTGGCGCGGCCGGGACGGCTGGTATCCGGCAGCCGCATCTTGATGAGCGAGGCGCTGACGCGGCGCGTGCTGGACGACGGCATCGACGTCGCCGCGGCGTCGCGCGTCACGCAGCTGGGCTGGCGTTTGGGCGGACACATCAACAAGGTGGCGCAGTTGCTGGTGCGCTTGCCTGACATCGCCCGCTCCTCCAAACGCTTCAACTGGCGCCGCATCAAGAGCTGCAACCTGGCCGTGTGGCGCAGCGACCTGGCGCGCGTGAACGGGTTCGACGAGAGTTTTACGGGATGGGGCTACGAGGATTCGGACCTGGTGCTACGGCTGTTTCATGCTGGGGTACTGCGGACCGATGGGGCGTTTGCGACCGAGGTGTTTCATTTGTGGCACCGGGAAGCCGGGCGGGATCGGGCGGGGAGTAACCGGCAAGAGGTGCTGGAACGCGCGGCGGGAACGATCATCTACGCTGTAAAGGGTTTGCGCGAGCATGCAAGCTGAAATACGAATACAAGCTACGTCGCCCCTGCGAAGGCAGGGGTCCAATTTCTGCATGCGCTATCGAAATGCGTATGACTTGGGGCCCCTGCCTTCGCAGGGGCGACGTATCCGCGTAACGGGTACTGATCAGATCAATACTCGACCGCGACCTCTTTCGCCCCCAGCTGCATCTCGAGCGCATACTTCAACTCGTCCGACGGCGCCACCCGCCAGCCATCCCCCAGCTGCAGGGTGCACGGAATCCCCTGCGGCGTCACACGCAGGCTGACCGGCAGGCCATCCTGCTGGCGGTAGGGCTGCAGCACCTCGGCCAGTTTCGCCGGGGCGATGGTGCACGCCACATCCATCTCCAGCTTGTGGCCGTACTGGATGCGCGCCGCCGCGATGTCGAACACCTTTTCGGCGGTGATGCGCAGGCCGCCGTTGAAGCGGTCTTCCGACACTTTGCCGACCACCAGCAGGAACTCGTCCTCGCGGAAGATATTCTTGTTCTGCTCCAGCAGCTCGTTGTAGACCGTCACTTCGACGCTGCCGGTCTTGTCGTCCAGCGAGACAATCAGGAGCTTGCCGCGCTGGGTCATCTGGGTGCGCACGCCGGTGATCACGCCGCACAGCATGCGCGGATCGCGCGACGGTTCCAGGTCCTTCAGCTTGGTCTTGGCAAAGCGCCGCACCTCGGCCGCGTACGAGTCGAACATGTGGCCTGACAGGTAGTAGCCAAGCGCGATTTTCTCTTCGGCCAGCTTCTGGCGGTCGGTCCACGGCGTCGCTTTCACGTATTCCGGCGGCGCGACCAGGTCGGAATCAATGCCGCCAAACAGGCTGACCTGGTTGGCGGCGGCGGCGGCCTGGCCGGCCGCTTCCATCGCAAAGCCCACCGACGCCAGCAGCACCGCGCGGTCGACGCCGAAGCAATCCATGGCGCCGGCGCGGATCAGCGATTCGATGGTGCGGCGGTTGATCTGCTTGCGGTCGACGCGCAGGCAGAAGTCGAACAGGTCCTTGAACTTGCCGCCCTCCGTACGGGCGGCGATGATCGCCTCGATCGCGCCCTGCCCCGCACCCTTCACGCCGCCCAGGCCGTAGCGGATGTTCGAGACCGGCTTGCCGGTGACGGATTTCGGCTGGCCTTCCGGCGTGAAGCGGAACTGCGATTCGTTGACGTCCGGCGGCAGCAGGGTCAGCTTGCAGACGTCGAGCGCATCCTCGACCAGGATCTTGATCTTGTCCGTGTCTTCCATCGCCAGCGACATGTTGGCGGCCATGAAAGCGGCGGGATGGTGATGCTTGAGGTAGGCCGTATGGTAGGACAGCAGCGCGTAGGCGGCGGCGTGCGACTTGTTGAAGCCGTAGCCCGCGAACTTTTCCATCAAGTCGAAGATCTCGTCGGCCTTTTCGGTCGACAGGCCATCCTTGGCGGCACCGGCGCGGAAGATCTCGCGGTGCTCGGCCATCTCCTCGGCCTTCTTCTTACCCATCGCGCGGCGCAGCATGTCGGCGCCGCCGAGCGAGTAGCCGCCCACGATCTGCGCCATCTGCATCACCTGCTCCTGGTAGACCATGATGCCGTAGGTCTCGGACAGGATCGACTCGGTGCGCGGGTCCGGGTAATCGAATTTTTCGCCGTGCTTGCGCTTGCAGAAGTCCGGGATCAGGTCCATCGGACCCGGACGGTACAGCGCCACCAGCGCGATGATGTCCTCGAAGCGGTCGGGACGCGCATCCTTCAGCATGCCCTGCATGCCGCGCGACTCCAGCTGGAACACGGCGACGGTCTTGGCGTCCGACAGCAGTTTGTACGAAGGCCGGTCGTTCAGCGGCAGCGACTCCAGGTTGAAGTCGGCATCCGCCGGGTCGAGCGCGCGGATGTAGTTGACGGCGCGGTCGAGGATGGTCAGCGTGGTCAGGCCCAAGAAGTCGAACTTGACCAGGCCGACGGCTTCGACGTCGTCCTTGTCGTACTGCGACACCACGCCGGCATCGCCGCTCTGCGAGTACAGCGGGCAGAAGTCGGTCAGCTTGCCGGGCGCGATCAGCACGCCGCCGGCGTGCATGCCGACGCCGCGGGTGATGCCCTCGACCTGCTGCGCGAGGTCGAGCAGCTGCTTGACCTCTTCCTCGTTGTTCAGGCGCTCCTTGAGCAGCGGTTCCTCTTCGATCGCTTCGGCGATCGAGACCGGCTTGCCCGGCTTGAACGGAATCAGTTTCGAGATGCCGTCGCAGAAGGTGTAGCCGAAATCGAGCACGCGGCCGACGTCGCGGATCGCGCCTTTCGCGGCCATGGTGCCGAAGGTGGCGATCTGCGACACTGCGTCGCGGCCGTACAGGTCTTTCACGTGCTGGATGACGAGTTCGCGCTTTTCCTGGCAGAAGTCGATGTCGAAGTCGGGCATCGAGACGCGTTCAGGATTCAGGAAACGCTCGAACAGCAGGTTGTACTTGAGAGGATCCAGGTCGGTGATCTTCAGCGCATACGCGACCAGCGAACCCGCACCCGAACCACGGCCCGGACCGATCGGCACGCCGTTGTTCTTGCCCCACTGGATGAACTCCGCCACGATCAGGAAGTAGCCCGGGAACTTCATCTTGATGATGGTCTGGTTTTCGAACGCGAGGCGCGCGTCGTAGCGCGGACGTTCCGCCTCGCGCTTCTCCGGATCCGGATACAGCTGGACCAGGCGCTCTTCCAGGCCCTTTTTCGTTTCCGCAACCAGGAAGTCATCGATGGTCATGCCCGGCGGCGTCGGGAAGTCCGGCAGCTGCGGCTTGCCCAGCGTGAGCGTCACGTTGCAGCGCTTGGCGATCTGCACCGAGTTGGCGAGCGCGCCCGGCAAGTCCTTGAACAGCGCGGCCATCTCGGCCTGCGACTTGAAGCACATCTCTTCATTGAAGCGGCGCACGCGCTTGGCGTTGGCCAGCATCTCGCCTTCGGCGATACAGACACGCGCTTCGTGGGCGATGAATTCGTTCTTGTTGATGAACTGCACTGGATGGGTCGCCACCACCGGCAGGCCGAGGCGCGACGCCAGCGCCACCGAATGGCGTACCTGCTGTTCCTGGTTGGGCTGGCCGGCGCGCTGGATCTCGATGTAGAAGTGGCCCGGGAACATGGCGGCCCAGCGCTGCGCATGGCTTTCCGCCTTGGCCAGGTCGCCGTTCTCGATGGCGCAGCCGATGTCGCCGAAGTGGGCGCCCGACAGGACGATCAGGGCATTCGCCTGCGGCACGTCCGGCTGCAAGGTGGAGGTGCTGGTGGCCAGCGCTTCCAGCCACTCGGCGCGGATCTCGGCGCGGCCCTTGTGCTGGTTGGTGAGCCAGGCGCGCGCCAGCAGGTCGCACAGCTGCAGGTAGCCGGTGTAGTTCTTTGCCAACAGCAGCAGGCGCGACGGCTTGTCGCGGTTGTCGTCGTTGGTGATCCAGGCATCGACCCCGACGATCGGTTTGATGCCCTTGCCGCGCGCCGCCTTGTAGAAGCGCACCAGCGCAAAGGCGTTGGCCAGGTCGGTCACCGCCAGCGCCGGCTGCTGGTCCTTCACGGCGGCGGCCACCAGGTCGTCAATACGGACCAGGCCGTCGACGATGGAATACTCGGAGTGGACGCGCAGATGCGTAAAGACGGGAGCGGAAGTCGGGGAAGTCATCCGGTCATTTTACCGCGACCGGGCCGGGGACGGGAGCGCTGGCTTTCCGTTCGACATGCCAGCGTGGCGATTGTGCAAAATATAAAAAGCCGGCCTTGCAAGCCGGCTCCTGCTGGTTTATAGCAGCGTTACGCCTGCTTGCGGCGGCGTACGAAACCGAGGCCGGCAGCGGCCAGGCCCATCAGCGCCAGGCTGCCCGGTTCCGGCACGGCGTTGACGCTGATGGCGCCGACGTTCAGGCTGGCGCCATTGTCGATGTTGACGGTACGGTAGCCGGTGCTGGTGATCGACGACAGGCCGCTGTCGCCCTTGATCGTGATATCGGCGCCGCTCAGGGAAGCGATCTCGTTCGCGGTCGGGTTGACCCACAGGGACAGGGTGTTGTAGTTGCCGCTGCTGTTGCCGCTTTTCGACAGGTAGCCCACCAGCGCGTAGTGAGTGCCGGCCACCAGGTTGCTGTTCGCGAGGAAGGTGCCGTCGGTACCGCCCAGGCGCACGAACAGGTCGTTGGTGGTGCGGCCATTGCCGCCATTGGCTTTCAGGCCAAAGCTCGGACCGGTCGAACTGCCGAAGAACGCGCCGAAGAAATCGTTGTTGCCCAGGACGCCGCTGTAGGTGAAATCGAAATTGATGTAGACGCCATTCGCTTCCGACACAGTCGGCATCTTGTAGTTGTCGATGGTCTCGAGCGCGCTGGTGACGACATGGCCGCGCGTGTCGTTGACCAGCGAGATCGTGTTGGCGTTGGCCAAGGTCGACGAGGCAAGCAGGACGGTGGCGAAGAGTGCAGAAACGGTTTTCATGAAGGATTTTCCCTAGTAATAATTTGTTTCCTCCATTCAGCAAAAATTATGCCAGAAGAATAATTCCTTTAAATTTCAATCAGTTAATTTATTAAAATGCAATTTAGTTTTCTTATTGTAAATTTTTTCGACAGCTCGGACCGTCGACGGCGAGCATCCAGACATGGTTGTGCTCGCCGTTTCGGTACGTTCCAGTTCAAAAGTAATAATTGATGGCCGCCCCCACGGTCCACTGGTTTTCGTTGCCGCGCGTGCGCACGAGCGGGCTATCGGCAGCATCGTTGAGCAGCCGTTCGTAGCGCCCGGCGACCGTGAGCGACCAGTGCGGATCGAGTTGCGAGGTCAGGGATACCGGGATCCGGATCGACGTCAACCCGCCTTCGGGACGGAACGGCACCCCGCCCAGTTCCGGATACAGCGCCAGGTCGGCGCCCTGGATGCCGAAATAGTGCTCGTTGAAATGGTCGCTCGAGAAAAACAGGCCGAACCCGGCCGAACCCAGCAGCGCCTTGCCGCCCAACCTCTGCGCGAACGGATAGAAGTAAGTCGCACGGATATTGCCTACAGCGCCGGTGTACGCCGTGTTGGTGCTCCAGGCAGCGTCGCCGCTGAACACGATCTTGTGCATGGGATTATCGCCGGGCATCGGCAGGCTGTAGCTGGCGAAGACCCCGAGCTCGCTGGCAACCGGGAGCCGCTGCATGCGCTGGACGACTTCATCGTCGACGTCGGTGTCGCGGCTCGGCCGCCCGCGATAGATGAAACCGGCGCGCACCGTGTTGAACTGCTGGAAGTTCTGTCCGACATAGCCCGGCACCACGTTGAGCCGCAGTTCCTGGCCGAGCAGCTCCAGCCACAGGCCATTGCCGAGATTGACGTGCATGAAACCGGCACCTTCGGCGTGATAATCCTCGGCACCATAGAAGTCCGGCACGGCAAACGCACCGGCCCCCATCATGTTTCTTTCGTCCGGCAGCTCGACCGGAATGACTTCCTGTGCCATGGCGCCGGCACTGCACAGCATGGCACAGCCGGCGGCCCAGGCGGCCCGCGTCAATCTCAGCGTCTTCTTCAGTGTGGTCATGATCGCCCCTTAGGAAACCGAAGCACCCACTGCGGGTGCCCCGTGCATGCAGTTCATCCTAGGGGCATGGGTTGGTGTCGATATTTGCGACGGATCAGAGACACTGGTGAACTTTTCTGAACGTATTCGCTCGTGGCGCTCCAGTACGCCACAATCGCGCGCCGCCTTGTGGTGCCACCGCCACGATTTTTATTGCCGGATCGACTAGTCCGGCGTGCTGGAGCGGATGCGACGATGCCTGCTGCAATCGCTGCAAACCCGACGGTATTTGTATGGAATATGTCCCTGGCCGCTGACCTCGCGCAAGCCCTGACTTATAATAGCGGGCTGTCCGCCAGCACCTCATTTTCTTTCATCATGTACGTCAACATCGCCGCCTACAAATTCATCTCCCTCGACAACCTCGAAGAACTGCGCCCGCAATACCAGGCGCTGTGCGAGAAGCTTGGCCTCAAGGGCACGGTGCTGCTGACGCCGGAGGGCATCAACATGTTCGTGTCCGGCACGCGCGAGCACATCGACGTCTACCTGGCCTGGGTCCGCAGCGACGCCCGCCTGGCCGACCTGGAGTGGAAAGAGAGCCTGTCGAACGAGCAATCGCATCGCCGCATGCTGGTACGCATCAAGAAGGAAATCATCACGATGCGCATGCCGCTGATCAAGCCGGAACTCGGCCGCGCGCCGTCGGTCGATCCGAAGACGCTCAAGCGCTGGCTCGACCAGGGCCATGACGACGACGGCGTCCCGGTCGTCATGATGGAAACCCGCAATGCCTTCGAAGTCGACGTCGGCACCTTCGAGAATACGCTGGACTACCGCATCGACAAGTTCACCGAATTTCCCGCCGTGGCGGCCGCCCACAAGGACGAGTTGCAGGGCAAGACCGTGGTCACCTTCTGCACCGGCGGCATCCGCTGCGAAAAGGCGGCGATCCACATGCAGAACATCGGCTACGACCGCGTGTACCAGCTCGACGGCGGCATCCTGAAGTATTTCGAGGAAGTCGGCGGCGACCACTACAACGGCGACTGCTTCGTGTTCGACTACCGTACCGCGCTGAACCCGAAGCTGGAGCCGACCGAAACCGTGCAGTGCTTCGCCTGCCGCGCGGTGGTGACGCCGCGCCAGCAGCTGGCGCCCGAGTATATGGTGGGGGTGTCGTGTCCGCATTGTGCGAAGCCGGCCGGTGAGCAGGCTGCGGATGCGGATGCTGCTGCAGCTCGGTAATCGATAACGCTGATTTCTCCCGTTAGCGTGTCGTCGCCCCTGCCTTCGCAGGGGCGACGCTGTAGTTGTGCGGGCGCCGTCAGCGGAAATACGCCGCCACCTCGCGCACACTCCCCCCATCCAGCGTCCCCGCCGCCGCCCGCAGCCGCAATAACCCGATCAGATAAGAATAGCGCGCCTGCGCCAGGTCGCGCTGGCTCGTATACAGCTGCTGCTGCGCATTCAGCAGATCCAGGTTGATGCGCACCCCGCCCTGGATGCTCTTTTCGGTCGCCGTCATCAACAGCTTGCTTGATGCCACCGCCTTGTCCAGCGCCTCGATCTTGCGCACGCTCGACTGGACCAGGCTGTGCGCCTTGCGCAGTTCGACCAGCACCTTGCTGGTCCGCGCGTCGAGGTCGGACTGGGCGCGTCCGTAGCCGGCCGCGGCCTGGCGCGTGGCGGCACTCACGGCGCCGCCCTGGTAGATCGGGATGTTGACCTGCACGCCGATCGCGCGGTTCACCGTGTTCTGGGTATAGGTATTGATCGATTCCGCGTCGCCGCGGCTGTAGGCGGCGACCAGGTCCACGCGCGGATAATGGCCGGCGCGGTTCTTGTCGATCTCGAGGCGCGCGTTTTCCACTGCCAGGCGCGCGGCCGCCAGTTCCGGATTGCGTTCGCGCGCGATCCGTTCCCAGGCGTCGAAGCTGGACGGCGTGATGCCGGCCGGACGGAAGTGCTCGCCCAGCTTGTCGAGCGGCCCCGGGTCCATGCCGATGATGCCGGCCAGGGTCGCGCGCGCGGCGACGGCATTGTCCTGCGCTTCGGTCAGCTGGGCCTCGGCCAGGTCGCGCCGGGCCTGGGTTTCCAGCATGTCGGTGCGGGTGCCCTCGCCTTTCTCGAACAGGCGGTCGTTCACGTGCATCTGCTCGACATACATATCGCGCGCCACCTTCGACAGGGCGACCTGGTCGTCGGCGAACAAGGCATCCATGTAGGCGCTGACCACGCGCACCGCGACATCGTCGGTGCTGGCTTCGAAGGCCGCCTCGCCCTGCTCGGCCACCACCTTGCCCTGGCGGTAGCGCGCCACGCCGTCCAGGTTCAGGATGGGCTGGCGCAGCTGCACGCCGGCCGAGCGGCTCAGGTAGTGCGGATGGGTCAGGAAGCGGGCGTCGCCGATGCCGAGGACGTTCTGCTGCAGCGTGTCGACGTCGGCCGCGTTGCGGCTCAGCGCATAGCTGGCCGACACGCTCGGCAGCAGGGCCGCGCGGCCGATGACACGGTTTTCCTTGCTGGCCTCGCGGTCGTAATACGCCATCCGGTAAGTCGGGTCGTTCTTCAGCGCAGCCTCGTAGGCCTGCTGCAGGGTGACCGCGCCGGCCTGGCCGCCCAGCATGGTAGATAGCGCCAACGCGGCGCCGATTTTCGATGTCAAACGCATGGCGGTCACTCTTCGCTCAAGGCCGAACGGGCGCGGTCCAGCACCGGCTTGAGCAGGTAGTTCATCATCGTACGTTCGCCGGTTTTCACGAACAGCTCGACCGGCATGCCGGGACGGATGTCCATCCTATGCTCGGCCACCATGCGCGCGCCCTTCGGCGTCACCTTCACCCGCACTTTATAGAACGCGGTGCCGCTGCGCTCGTCGACCGTGCGGTCGGCCGCCACCTGCTCGACCACGCCGTCGATGTGGGGCGTGCGGTTGGCGTTGAAGGCCGAGAAAATCAGCTCGGTTTTCAGGCCCGGATGCACGCGGTCGACCAGGTTGACCGGCAGCTGGCCCTCGACCACCAGCGGGTCGCCGCTGGGTACGATGTCCATCATGCGGAAACCGGCCGGCACCACGCCGCCCGGCGTGAACACGGCCAGGCCGACCACGGTGCCGGCGGCCGGCGCTTTCACTTCCACATTGGCAAGCTCGAACTGCTGCGCCTGCAGGCGCGCCCCCTGGGCGTCGGCTTCGCGCTGGACGTCGGTCAGCTGGGTGCGCACTTCCTTCTGGTAGTCCTGCAGGCGCTGGGCCTTGCGCAGCGTGAGTTCCGCCACCTGGCGCTGGGCGCGGCCGATGTTGCCGATGTCTTCCGAGATCGCGCCGCCCAGCTGGGCATAGGTGCGCTCCAGGTCGAGCAGGCGATTGCGCGCCACATAGCCTTCTTTTGCCAGGTCGCGCATGCCGGCCAGCTGCTCCTTGAGGATGGCGACCTGCTCCTTCTTGCTGTCGCGCGACGCCTGCAGGCCCTGCACCTGCATTTTCAGGCCGGCGACGCTCTCGTCGACGCCCGCCAGCTCGTTCTGCAGCGAGCCCTGGCGCGAGGCCAGCAGCCCGCGCTGCAGGCTCATGATGCCGGCGACACGCGCGTCACCTTGAGGCTGTGATGCGCGCTGCTCGAGCGCGTCCGGGAACCTGATCGACCTGGCGCCGGTCTGCTCGGCTTGCAGGCGGGCCTGTACCGCCAGTGCGGTCAGGTACTGGCTGTCGGTCATGTCGACCGCCGACTGCGCCACGACCGAATTCATGCGCACCAGCACCTGGCCGGCCTCCACCACGTCGCCGTCGCGCACCAGGATCTGCGCGATGGTGCCGCCCGCCTGGTGCTGCACCGCCTGGCGGTTCGATTCCTTGGCCACGGTGCCGGCCATCGGCACGCCCTTGTCGAGCGGCGCCAGCAGCGCCCACAGCAAAAAGCCGCCGACGCCCAGCAGGACAATCAGCCAACCGATGCGCGCATATGTCCGGGCATCGGTATTCAACTGGGGCGCGTCCTGCCCGGCCGCCTCTAGCGCCTCGTTCGGTATCGGTTTCATTGCTTCGCTTCTCCAGTGGCGGCGGCCATCGGGGCACGCATCGCCTGGTTCTTGCCGGCTGCCCTGGCGGCTTCCTGCACGGCGGCCAGCACCTGCCCGGTGGGGCCGAAGGCCTGCACCGCGCCATCGCGCAGCAAAAGCAGCTTGGTGGTGACCTGCACCGCGCCCGGGCGGTGGGTGATCATGACGATGGTCTTGCCGCGCTGGCGCAGGTCGGCCACCGCGCCCAGGAGCGCCGCCTCGCCGGCCTCGTCGAGGTTCGAGTTCGGCTCGTCCAGCACCAGCAGCGCCGGGTCGCCGTACATCGCGCGCGCCAGGCCGATGCGCTGCTTCTGGCCGCCCGACAGGCCGGCGCCGGCGTCGCCGAGCTGGGTGTCGTACCCTTGCGGGAATTGCAGGATCATGTCGTGCACGCCGGCGCGCTTGGCCGCCTGCACCACCTTGGCGGCATCGACCTCGCCGAAGCGTGCGATGTTGTCGCTGATGCTGCCGGCGAACAGCTCGATGTCCTGCGGCAGGTAGCCCAGGTGCGGCCCCAGTTCCGTCTTGTTCCATTGATGGACGTCGGCGCCGTCCAGGCGCACCTTGCCGATCATCGCCGGCCACACGCCGACCAGCAGCCGCGCCAGCGTCGACTTGCCGCAGCCGCTCGGCCCCAGCACGCCCAGCACGTCGCCGGGCGCAAGCGCCAGCGACACGTTCTTCAGCACCGGGTTCTTGAGGCCGGGCGCCGCGGCGGTGACGTTGTCCAGCACCAGCGTGCCCTGCGGCGCCGGCAGGGCCATGCCGGCCGCGCGCGCCGGATTCGCGTCGAGCAGCGCTGCCAGGCGCGTCCAGGCGCTGCGCGCGCCGCTGACGCTCTTCCACACCGCGATCACCTGCTGCACCGGCTGCAGGGTGCGGCCGAGCAGGATCGAGGCGGCGATCATCATCCCCGGGGTGATCCTGTTTTCCAGGACCAGCAGCGCGCCCAGGCCCAGCACCAGCGACCCCATCGCCACCTGCACGAACTTGGTGACGGCGCCGATCAGGCCGGCCTTCTGGCTGGCGTCGGCCTGCAGGCCGAGGAAAGTGCCGTGCAGGCGGAACCAGCGCTGGAACAGGTGCGGCAGCATGCCCATCGCTTCGATCACTTCGGCGTTGCGCAGGTTATTCGTTGCCAGGGTGCTCGCCTGGATTGCCATCGCGTTGGCCTGGGTCAGCGGCGCCCGGGTAACGCGTTCGTTGACGACCGCCAGCACCACCAGCACCACGGTGCCGGCCAGCGCGAACGCGCCCAGCACCGGCTCGAAGATGAAGATGACGACCAGGTAGATCGGGAACCAGGGCGCGTCGAACAAGGCGAACAGCGCATTCCCGGTGAGGAACTGGCGGATGCTGGTCAGGTCCGCCAGCGCCTGCCCCGCGTTGCCGCCGGCCTGCTTCAGGTTCTGCTCGAAGGCCGCGGTGTAGACGCGCTGGCCCAGGCGCAGGTCGAACTGGGCGCCGATGCGCACCAGCACATACGAGCGGATCAGTTCCAGGCCACCCATGAACAGGTAGGCGCCGACGATCAGCAGCGTCAGCATCAGCAGCGTGACTTCGTTGCGGCTGGCCAGCACCCGGTCGTACACCTGCAGCATGTACAGCGAAGGCGCCAGCAGCAGCAGGTTGATGATCGCGCTGAACGCGCCGACCGTGAAGAACGTGCTCTTGAAGGACCGAAGCACCCGTTCGATCTCGCTCTTCTTTTCCAGCGGTGTAGTCATATGAGGGGAGTGGCGGGCCGGACGGGGCGGCCTCGATTATGAATCGTGATTCTGAGAAACTTATCCGCGCCAATTATGGACCAAAAGTGTCGCATCATGTGCCTGGTGTCACATTCAAACGGGGTGTTCAGTAGTGCAGGCGTCACATTGTTGCCATACCTTCAGCCTGCCGAATGGCCCGGGCTGGCGCAGCGCAAACCGTCGTCATGATCGGCGTGACTATCGCCTGTGCATACCGTAGAGTGGTTTTTCCCCTAGCCGGCCATGCCCGCCATGAACAACGACCTCAGCCGTGCCTTCCCGGCCGCCACGCTGCGCGGCCTCTGGACCTATCGCGATTTCGTGCTCGGCAGCGTGCGGCGCGAATTCGCATCGAAGACCAGCAACGCGGTGCTGGGCGCCTCGTGGTCGCTGCTGTCGCCGCTGGCCATGATCCTGGTGTACACCGTGATCTTTGCGCAGGTGATGCACGCGCGCCTGCCCGGCGTCGACGCCGCCGCTGCGGAAAATGCCCCCTACGCCTACGGCATCTGGCTGTGCGCCGGCATCCTCGGCTGGAACCTGTTCGCCGCCATCGTCGCGCGCGCCCAGGGCATGTTCATCGAACAGGCCGGCCTGATCAAGAAGATCAGCTTCCCGCGCATCTGCCTGCCTGCAATCGTGGTGCTGAGTGCCCTGCTCGACTTCGGCATCATGTTCGGCCTGTTCACGCTGTTCCTGCTGGGCTCCGGCAATTTCCCCGGCTGGGTCTTCGCCGCGCTGGCGCCGGTGCTGCTGCTGCAGACACTGCTGGCGATCGGCCTCGGCACCGTCGCCGGGGTGCTCAACGTGTTCTTCCGCGACGTCGGGCCGTTCGTCTCCATCGCGATGCAGTTCTGGTTCTGGCTGACCCCGATCGTCTATCCGGCGGCGATCCTGCCCGACGGCGTGCGACCGCTGCTGCTCGACTGGAACCCGATGGCGCGCCTGGTGGGCGCCTGGCAGGGCGTGCTGGTGGCGCACACGGCGCCCGACTGGGCCGGGCTGGCGCCGGTGGCGCTGCTGGCCGTGCTGCTGTGCACCCTGGCGCTGCACCTGTTCCGCCGCCGCGCCGGCGAGATGGCGGACGAACTGTGATGGGTGCCCTCACCGTCTCGGGCCTGGGCAAGGCCTACCGCCAGTACCCGGCGCGCTGGTCGCGCCTGCTCGAGTGGCTGCTGCCGGACGCGCCGCCGCGCCATACGCTGAAGTGGGTGCTGCAGGACATCAGCTTCACGGTGGCGCCGGGCGAAGCGGTTGGCCTGGTCGGCATCAACGGCGCCGGCAAGAGCACGCTGCTCAAGCTGATCGCCGGCATCACGCAGGCCAGCGCCGGCAGCGTGCAGCTGCGGGGGCGCCTTGCCGCGCTGCTGGAACTGGGCATGGGCTTCCATCCCGATTTTACGGGCCGCCAGAACGCCGTCATGGCCGGCCAGCTGCTCGGCATGGGCGCCGCGGACGTCGTACGCCTGATGCCGCAGATCGAAGCCTTCGCCGAGATCGGCGATTACATCGACCAGCCGCTGCGCGTGTACTCGAGCGGCATGCAGGTGCGCCTGGCGTTCGCGGTGGCCACGGTGCGCCGGCCCGACATCCTGGTGGTCGACGAGGCGCTGTCCGTGGGCGACGCCTACTTCCAGCATAAAAGCGTCGAGCGCATCCGCCAGTTCCGGCGCCAGGGCACGACGCTGCTGCTGGTCTCGCACGACAAGCAGGCGATCCAGTCGCTGTGCGACCGCGCGCTGCTGCTCGACGGCGGGCGCCTGGTGCGCATGGGCGCGCCCGAGGAGGTCATGGATTACTACAACGCCTTGATCGCAGAACGGGAGAACGAGCGCATGCGTGCCACCGTGCGCGTGATCGGCACCCCGGCCGGCAAGCTGCAGACGATCTCCGGCACCGGCGAAGCCACGGTCGCCGACATCGCCCTGCTGGACGAACATGGCGCGCGCATGGAAGTGGTCGACGTCGGCGCACCGGTCACGCTGCGGGTGACGGTGCGCGCGCATGCGCCCATCCCGCGCATGGTGCTCGGCTACATGATCAAGAACCGCCTCGGCCAGCCGATGTACGGCACCAATACCCACCTGAAGGAACTGCCGCTGGCCGATGTCGCCGCCGGCGAGGACGTGGTGTACCGCTTTGCCTTCCCGATGAACCTGGGGCCGGGCAGCTATTCGGTGGCCACCGCCATCGTCAGCACCGAGACCCATCTCGTCAACAACTACGAATGGCGCGACCTGGCGCTGCTGTTCACGGTCGTGAACATGCGCCGCCCGTATTTCGAAGGATCGGCCTGGCTCGATCCGGCCATTGCCATCGAACGCACTTCCATCACCGCGTGAGCTGCGCATGCCTTTCCTGTCCTACGCCCAGAACAACGAAGACGTGATGCTGTGGCGTGCCCTCGGCGACGTCGACCCGGCAACCGGCTTCTACATCGACGTCGGCGCCAGCGACCCGGTCGAGCATTCGGTCACCAAGGCCTTCTACGACGCCGGCTGGCGCGGCATCAACATCGAGCCGCTGCCGGCGCACGCCGCCGCCTTCGCCGAACAGCGCCCGCGCGACCTCAACCTCACCATCGCCGCCGGCAGCGCCGATGGCAGCCTGACGCTGTACGACGTGCCGGCGGTACGCGGCTGGGCCTCTCCCGAACCCGCGGTGGCCGCCATGCACCGCGCCGCCGGCCATGCCGTGGCCGAGCTGACCGTGCCGGTGCGGACGCTGGCGGCGGTCTGCGCCGAGCACGTGCGCGGGCCGATCCACTTCCTCAAGATCGACGTCGAAGGCTTCGAGGGCGAGGTCTTGCGCGGCATGGATTTCGCGCGCTGGCGCCCGTGGGTGCTGGTGATCGAGGCGACCCGGCCCAACAGCCGTGCCACCTGCCACGAGGCCTGGGAACACCTGGTCACTGACCACGGCTACCGCTTTGCCTGGTTCGACGGCCTGAACCGGTACTACGTGGCGCCGGAACACGCGGCCCTGCTGCGCCACTTCGGCGTCCAGCCGAACGTGTTCGACGACTATATTTCCTACCACCTCGAGCGCGCCTGGGAGGCCACCCGCCGCAGCCAGCAGGCGCTGCAGGCCAGCGACGCCAGGCTGGACGAGGCGCTGCGCCGGGCCGATGCGCTCGCGCATGAACAGCATGGCGTGCAGGCCGAGGCCGACGCCGCCCGGGCCGCGGCCGCGCGAGCGCAGCGCGGCACCGCTGCGGCCCAGGCCGATGCCGCGCAGCTGCGCGCGGCGCTCGACGCGCTACGGACGGCAAGCGCCGAGGCCCAGGCAGCAACCATCGCGGCGCAGGCGGCCACGATCGGGGCGCAGGCCGACGCCTTGCAGGCGCGCACCGACGCCACCCAAGCATGGAGCAGGACCACGCAAGCGCTGGCCGAGGCTGCCGCGGCGCGCAGTGAGGCCGTGCAGGCGCGCGATGCCGCCGCCGGCGCACGCGCCGAGACTGCCCAGGCGCGCCACGCCAGCGCCGCGGCCCAGGCCGAGGCCGCGCAGGCACGCACCCACGCCGCCGCCGAGCGCGACCAGGCCAGCCGCATCCGGGCCGAGCTGGTCCGTGCCCACGCCGCCAGCGCCCGCGCCCACGCCGGGATCGCCGAAGCCCAGGCCGAGATCGCCCGGCTGCACGGCGAATACGAGCAGGCCGTGGCGAATGGCCGCCAAGTAGCGGCGTGGGCGCACGACCTCGAACAGCGCCTGCTGGCAACCCTGGCCAGCCCCTCGTGGAAGCTGACCGAGCCGCTTCGCACGCTCGGCGCCTTTGCCCAGCGCCGGCACGGTGACGGCCTGGCGCGCCGCACGCTGCAGCGCGTGGTGCAGCACGCGAGCACCAGCGAGCGGATGCGGCGCACCCTGATCCCGGTGCTGCTGCGTTATCCGGCACTGAACCGGCGCGTGTCGAGCCTGCTGCTGCGGGTCAGGCAGGCAGCGCCCGTCTCCACCGCCGCCGCGGCCGCACTGGCGGTGCCGGAAGATTTGCGCCACCTGCCGGCGTCGGCCCGCAGCGTGCTGGCCGACCTGCGCCGTGCGCGCGACCGGCAGCATCGGCAACAGCGACAACAGGAAGGCAAGCCATGCGCATCGTGATCGACCTGCTGGACGGCCCGGATGCCGTCGATGCCGCCGCGCTGGCTCAGTTGCAGGCACTGGCAGGCAGCGCTGCCGCCCACGACATCCGCGTGGCGCTGCCGGACGACCCGGCCGCCTGCGATGCGCTGGAGCGCGTCTTTGCCGGCCTGCTGCCGCGCACGCGCCTGCGTCCGTTCGCGCTGCCCGGCGCTGCCCGCTTTCCGCCGCTGCTGCCGCCTTCGCTACGCACGCTGCTGCGGCGCCATGCACTGGCCGGCCTGGCGCCGGATGTGGTGCTGGTGCCGCGCACACCCGAGGCCGCGGACGATCCGCTGCCGACCGTCGTCCTCGATCCCGATGACGATGCCGCCACCCTGCTGACCCGCCTGGCCGCCACCGCCGCCGAACGCATGCCGTCGTCCACACCGGCCGCCCGGCCGCGCCTGGCCTACGTCTCGCCGCTGCCGCCGGAACGCTCGGGCATCGCCGACTACAGCGCCGCGCTGGCCCCGGAACTGGCGCGCTACTACGACGTCGAGCTGGTGGTCGACCAGGCCGCTGCGCAGGACGGCGACGACTCGCATCCGCGCGATGCCCGCCTGGACGCCCTGCCCCGGCGCCCGGTCGACTGGCTCAGGCAGCACGCGCACGACTACGACCGCGTGCTCTACCACTTCGGCAATGCGCCGATGCACAGGCACATGTTCGACCTGATCCGCGAGGTGCCCGGCGTGGTGGTGCTGCACGACTTCTATTTCGGTAACGTGATCGATCATCTCGACCACCAGGGCTACCTGGCCCAGGGCTTCGTGCGCGCCCTGTACGAATCGCACGGCTATACCGGCCTGCTCGGCCTGCGCCGCGAGGGACGCACGCCGGCCGTGTGGGCCTGGCCGGTCAACCGCGGCATCCTCGACCATGCGGCCGGCGTCATCGTCCATGGCGAGTATCCGAAGACCCTGGCGCGCCAGTGGTACGGCGCGGACGCGGCCGAGGGCTGGCGCACCATCCCACTGCTGCGCGCCAGGCCGGCATCGCGCGACGCAGATGCAGGCGCCGGCTCAGATGCAGACGCCGATGTCCGCAGCGAGGCACGCGCACGGCTCGGCCTCGACCCCGGCGACTTCGTCGTGTGCAGCTTCGGCATGCTCGGCCCGACCAAGTTGAACAAGGAGCTGGCGGCGGCCTTCCTGGCCTCGCCGCTGGCGCACGCGCCGCGCTGCAGCCTGGTGTTCGTCGGCGAGAACGATCCCGGGCAGTACGGCGCCGAGCTCGCGGCGGCGATCCTCGCCGCCGGCCGGATCCGCATCACCGGCTTCGCCGCTGCCGCCACCTATGCCGACTGGCTGGCTGCCTGCGATGCCGCCGTGCAGCTGCGCCGGGCCTCGCGCGGCGAGACCTCGGCGGCCGTGCTCGACTGCCTGCTGTACGGCGTGCCGACCATCGTCAACGCGCACGGCGCCGCCGCCGCGCTGGCCGACGACCTGGTGCTCAAGCTGCCCGACCTGGTGGACTCGGCCGCCCTTACGGCCGCGGTGGCGGAAGCGCTGGGCCGCCTGCACGCGGATGCCGCGCTGCGGGCCCGGCTGTCGCGCCGCGCCGCCGCCCACATGGGGGCCGAGCATGCGCCGCAACATGCCGGGCGCCAGTGCGCCGAGGCGATCGAGCACTTCGCGCGCCATGGCGAACCCGCCGCCTACCGCGCGCTGGTGGAGAGCGTGGCCGCGCTGTGTCCGTCGCTGTGCCCCGATGAGGCGCTGCCGGCACTGGCCGCGGCGGTCGCCTTCAACCGCCCGCGCGCAGGGCCGCGCCAGCTGCTGGTCGACGTCTCGGCGCTGCTGCTGGATGACCTCAAGACCGGCATCCAGCGCGTGGTGCGCAGCATCCTGCTGGCCCTGGTCGCCGAACCGCCGCCCGGCTACCGGGTCGAGCCGGTGTTCACGCCCGGGGGCAACCGCGGCTACCGCTACGCCCGCCAGTTCGGCCTGACGCTGGCCGGTGCGGCCGGCCCGGGCGCCACCGGCGGCCTGGCGCTGGAAGATGCGCCGCTCGACCTGCACCCCGGCGACATTTTCTTTGGCCTCGACCTCTACCTGAGCGGCACCGCGCAGAACGAACAAGCCCTGCGCGTGATGCGCGCACGCGGCGTGGCCCTCTACTTCTGCATGTACGACGTGCTGCCGATGCTGCGCCCGGACGCGTTCCCCTTCGGCACCGAGCAGCACTTCGGCGCGTTCCTGCGCACCGTGCACCGCGTGGCCGACGGCGTGCTGTGCATCTCGCGCGCGGTGGCCGACGAGCTGGCGGGCTGGATCGAGGCCGAGGGCCTGGCGCCGCAGCGCGCCGGGCGGCCGCTGCAGCTGGGCTGGTTCCACCTCGGCGCCGACATCGACGCCAGCGCGCCCGCCCGCGGCCCGGCACCGGATAGCCCGGCCGCAGCGGCTGCGCTGGCGGCACTGGCGGCGCGCCCGACCTTCCTGATGGTCGGCACGGTCGAACCGCGCAAGGGCCATGCCCAGGCGCTGGCCGCGTTCGAGCTGCTGTGGGCCCAGGGCGTCGACGTCAACCTGGTCATCGTGGGCAAGGAAGGCTGGATGGTCGAGCCGCTGATGCAGCGCCTGCACGCCCATGCCGAACGCGACCTGCGCCTGTTCTGGCTGGGTGCGGTCGCCGACGACGTGCTGCTGGCGCTGTACGCCGGCGCGTCCGCCCTGCTGGCGGCGTCCGAAGGCGAAGGCTTCGGCCTGCCGCTGATCGAGGCGGCCCGCCACGGCATCCCGATCGTGGCGCGCGGTTTGCCGGTGTTCCATGAAGTGGCCGGCGACCACGCCCATTATTTCGAGGGCCGCGACGCCTCCGACCTGGCGCGCGCACTGGCGGACTGGCTCGCCCTGTGGCGTGCCGGCAGGGCGCCGTCGTCGGTCGGCATGCCCTGCCTGGGCTGGGACGCCAGCGCACGCCAGGCGATGGACGCCATCGTCGGCGGCAACTGGTATCGAACCATTTGAACAACGCCGCCTCTTGGGTGCGCTCCTTAACAGTGCGCCTGTCTTCCCGCTACTACAATTGTTACTAATTGGTCTACGGGGAATTGCGATGGTAATGGGCAGCAACAAGGAGGAAGGGCTCGAAAAACCTCTTGACGAGAAAGGCGGTGGCCAGAGTGCCGGCGTACCCGCATCCGGCGAAGTCGAAGGCAATGCCTACAGCCCGCTCGGTACCCCGGGCAACAAGCACTGGCAGGCCAGCTTCATCAGCCGCGAAGGCCTGAACGACCGTAGCAATATCTTCTTTGCCGCCGTCGAGATGACGCGCATGCCGATGGTCGTCACCGATCCACGCCAGCCCGACAACCCGATCGTATTCGCCAACGGCGCCTTCTTCGACCTGACCCATTACAAGGAAGAGGAGGTGCTGGGTCGGAACTGCCGCATGCTGCAGGGCCCGGACACCGACCGCCGCACCGTCGATGAAATCCGCACGGCGATCGCCGAGCAGCGTCCGGTCTCGGTCGACATCCTGAACTACAAGGCCGACGGCTCGACCTTCTGGAACGCGCTGTTCCTGGGTCCGGTGTTCGACGAGGAAGGCAACCTGCTGTACTTCTTTGCGTCGCAAATGGACATCACCGAGCGCCGCAGCTCGCAGGACGCCTATCTGCAGGCGCAGAAAATGGAAGCGATCGGCCAGCTGACCGCCGGCATGGCGCACGACTTTAACAACTTGCTGCAGGTCATCAACGGCAACCTGGAAGTGGCGGTGGTCAGCCTGGACGATCCGGGCGCGGCGCGCGAGGCCCTGGTACGCGCCCAGCGTGCCGCCATGCGCGCCGGCAAGCTCACCCAGCAGCTGCTGACCTTCGCCCGCAAGCAGCGGCTGGAGCCGAAACGCCTCAACATCAATTCATTGGTGGTCGAGTTTTCCGAAATGCTGGTGCGCACGCTGGGCGACCGGGTCGAGTTGCGCCTCGACCTGCGGCCCGGCCTGCCGGCCTGCCTGCTGGATCCGACCCACCTCGAGATGGCACTGCTGAACGTGCTGATCAATGCGCGCGACGCCATGCCCGACGGCGGCGACGTCAGCGTCGGCACCTCGATCGTGCGGGAGGAAGACCGCATCCACAAGCACAGGCTGCCGCCCGGCACCTACATGACCCTGTGCGTGATCGACAAGGGCAGCGGCATGCCGCCCGAAGTGCTGCGGCGCGCCACCGAACCCTTCTTCACTACCAAGGGTCCCGGCACCGGCCTCGGCCTGGCGATGGTGCACGGCTTCGTGCAGCAGTCGCACGGCAAGCTGGAAATCGAAAGCGAACCGGGCAAGGGTACGACGGTCAAGATGATCTTCCCGGTGGCCGACAACGCAGCCGACGCCGCGCGCACCGTACGCGAGCGCGAGGCGTCGGAGACCCCGGACGTGACCGGCAACAAGCCGAGCGTGCTGGTGGTCGAAGACAACGACGACGTGCGCGAACTGGCCGTCAGCGTGCTGGGCCTGGCCGGCTATGTGGTGCTGTCGGCCCCCAGCGGCGAGCAGGCGCTGGAACTGATCGAAGGCGGCGCCGAGGTCAGCCTGCTGTTCACCGACGTCATCATGCCCGGCGGGATGAATGGACTGGAACTGATCGAGAAGGCGCGCAGGCTGCATCCGGGCCTGCCGGTGCTGGTCACCACCGGCTACATGGACGACCTGCCGGAGCGCGGCCGCTCGACCGACCTCAAGATCCTGGCCAAGCCCTACCGCCACGAGACGCTGCTGGAACAGGTGCAGGCGGCGCTGAAGTAAACGAACAAGGGGCGCTGCGGCGCCCCTTTTTTATAGCGCTGCGGCGCCCCTTGTTTGTAGCGCCGCGGCGCCCCTTCCACATCGTTTGCCGGCTTACTGCTTCGGCAAACCGCCCAGCAGTGCCGCCAGCTTCTGCTTCGGCTTGGCCTGGCTCGACGCCTGGGCCGGTGCCGGCTCCTGGCGCGGCGCCGCCGACGGCTCGTATGGCTTCAGGAACCACGGATCGATTTTCTCGCGGCGCGGTACGAACCCACGCGAGCCGCCGCGGTCACCACGATCGCCGCCGCGTTCATAGCTGCGCGGCGCATCGGTGCGCGGCGTATCGACGCGCGGCGTGTCGGCGTCACGGCGCGGGCCGCGCGCACGGTCGCCGTAGCGCTCGTTATCGCGTTCGCCGCGCGGGCCGCGCGACGGTGCCACGTAGCCGGTCAGCTCGCCGCGGGTGATGGTCTGCTTGATCAGCTTCTCGATATCGGCCAGCAGGCGCTCGTCCTTGTCCGAGTAGACCGACAGCGCATCGCCGGTGGCGCCGGCGCGGCCGGTGCGGCCGATGCGGTGCACGTAATCCTCGGCGTTGTACGGCAGGTCGTAGTTGATCACGCACGGCAAGTCGGTGATGTCGAGGCCGCGCGCGGCGACGTCGGTCGCGACCAGCACGTCGATCTCGCCGTTCTTGAAGGCGTCGAGGGCCGCGATGCGTTCCTGCTGGGTCTTGTCGCCGTGGATCGCCGAGGCCTTGATGCCGGCCTGCTCCAGGGTGCGCGACAGGCGCGAGGCGCCGATCTTGGTATTCGAGAACACCAGCACCTGCTTCAGGTCGCGCGAGCGGATCAAGTGCTGCACCACGTCGGCCTTCTGCGCTTCGTCGACCTTGTACAGGATCTGGGTGATCGCGGTATTGGTGGCGTTGCTGCGCGCGACTTCGATGGTCAGCGGGTCGTTCAGGAAGCTCGATGCCAGCTTCTTGATCTCGGGCGAGAAGGTGGCCGAGAACATCAGGTTCTGGCGCTTCTTGGGCAGCAGGTTGATGATGCGCTGCAGGTCGGGCAGGAAGCCCATGTCGAGCATGCGGTCGGCTTCGTCCATGACCAGCATCTCCACCTGGCCGAGGCTGATGTTCTTCTGCTCCACGTGGTCGAGCAGGCGGCCCGGCGTGGCGATCACGATCTCGACGCCGCGGCGCAGGATCTCGGTCTGCGGCTTCATGTCCATGCCGCCGAAGACGACAGTGGAGCGCAGCGGCGTGTGCTGGGCGTAGGCCTTGACGTTCTCGGCGACCTGGATCGCCAGTTCGCGGGTCGGGGTCAGGACCAGCGCCCGCACCGCGTGGCGCGCCGGCGACATGCTGGTGTTGGCATGGGGCAGCAGGTTCTGGATGATGGGCAGCGAGAAGCTGGCGGTCTTGCCTGTGCCGGTCTGGGCGGCGCCCATGACGTCGCGGCCCTGCAGCACGATGGGGATGGCCTGCGCCTGGATCGGGGTCGGATGCACGTAGCCCTGGTCCGACAGCGCGCGCTGGATCTCGGGCGCCAGGCCGAAATCGGCAAAGCGCACAGTCGGTGCGCTGGCGGCGTCAGTGGTGGTCGGTGTTTCAGACATGTGTTCTTTCGGGCATTAAATCGTTGCGTCTATGGCCTGACTGCACGGCAGCGCTGCAGCCCTGGCATGACCAACGCGGGAAAACCGGGGTGACGGGACGCGCGCTCGCGGCGGATCGCGGTGGCGGCTTGGGACGTAGACGCGGACAAAGGGAGTCTAAACCGCGCTCAAGGTTACCCGAAATTGCAACCCCTGTATATGGAATCCTTTGTTTTCGCACCCTGTCTGCCCGATATTTGTGCACAAGTTCGCTTTACATCGTTTTACCTGGCTTTACAAATCGTGACCTTCATTCGTTCCTGAGCCATCCGATAATTGATATAACGAAACAAAGTAAGGGAATGTGATGGTCGCAAGCGTCAGCAGCAGCACAAACGGTGTCTCGAACTGGACCGATTCGGTCTTTTCCAAGCTCGACACCAAGAACCAGGGCTACATCGACAAATCGGACCTGGCCAGTGCCCTCTCGGCCACCGGGGAAAGCGACGGCAGCGGTGACAGCAGCGCGGTCGACGACATGTTCAGCGCGATCGATGGCGACAGCGACGGCAAGGTCACCAAGAGCGAACTGAGCGAGGCGGTGAGCAAGCTCTCCGACCAGCTCAACGCCCAGTTCGACGCTTCGCGCGTGCAGGGCGGCATGCCGCCGGGTCCGCCACCAGGCGGCGCGCCGTCGGATGAAGCGGCAGCGGCGTCGGATGACGGCAGCGTCAGCGCAGCCGGCGCGGCCGGTGGCATGCCGCCGGCGGGCGGCATGCGGGGCGCCGGCGGTCCGCGCGGCGGTGGCGGCGCGGGTGGCGCGGGCGCTGCGGAAAGCAGCGGCAGCACCGACAGTACCAGTACCAGCACGACCAGCACTGACTACGTCGCGGCTGCCGACACCGACGGCGACGGCACCGTCAGCGACGCCGAGCAAGCCGCCTACGACAAGAAAGTGGCCAGCGGCGAGATCGACAAGAACGGCAACGGCACCGAAAGCGGCTCGGATACCGGGACCGGGCAGGCACGCGAGAAAGACCCGGCGCGCGAACTGGCGCACGCACTGCACCTGCTCAAGGCATATGCCGACAACAGCGGCGACGCCGATGCCTCGGCCGCATCGACGGCATCGACCCCAGGCGTCAGCGTCGAAGCCTGAGCGCGCCTCTCCCGGGCGTCATTTCCCGCCCGGCCAGCCGCGGTCGCGTGCCGCGCGCTCGGCCGGCGCATCCAGCGTGCCCCCCGCAATGCGCTGGTCGATCGCATCCAGCACCGCCGCCGGCATCGCGCTGCCGGCCTGGCGGTAGGCCCCGGCCTGCGCCTGTTCGGCTTGGGCCATGACCGGGATGCGCCATTCGCCGCCCTGGCGGCAGGCGAAGCCGCCGGTCGTGCCCAGCATGAAGCTGCGGCAGTAGGCGCCATCGCGATCGCGGAAACTCACGCCGAGGCGCACCGCGTCCGCCTGCGCCGGCTCGGCGGCCAGGCGCTGCGACAAGGCATCGGCCAGCTCACCCTGCGCCACCATGGCCCCGCCGCGGCGCCCGAATGGCGCCTGCCCGGCGTTGTCGAACGCCTGCCAGCCCAGCGCCCCGGCCAGCACGCCGACCGCCAGCGATGCCGCCAGCGCACCCCAGCGCGGCCGGACCGGCTCAGGGCGTGCAGCCTGCGCCTGCCGCGCCGCACGCCGGGCTTCGAGGCTGTGCACGGTGGCAGCGCCGGCACCGGCAACCGGCGCAGATACAGGCTTGGTAGCAGGCTCAGCAGCTGTCGCCGGCGCTGCCCCGGGCTGCAAGCGCTCCGGTACCGGTTCGTCGAGCACGCCCGCAAAGGCGGCGAACACGTCGGCACGCAGGGCGCGGTGGCGCCGTACCGCCTCTTCCACACGCGGATCGGCGCGCATGGCTTCTTCCACGCGGGCCGCCAGCGCGGGTTCCAGTTCGCCGTCGGCGTAGGCCATCAGGGTCTCGTCGGAAAAGCTCATTCCTTGTTCCTTGTTCGGTCGGACAATAATGCCTGCAGCGCCTCGCGCGCCCGCGCCAGCCGGCTGGTCAGGGTGCCCATCGGGATATCCAGCACCTCGGCCGCTTCCTTGTACGGCATGCCGTCGACCAGCACCAGGCCGACCACCATGCGATGCTCTTCGGACAGGCGGCGCAATGCCTGTTCGATCGCCATGCGCTGCTGCTGCGCCTCGGCGCGGTCGTCACCGACATGTTCCCCCTCTTCTTCCGGCGCGAACAGCTGGTCGCGCCGGGCGCGCGCACGCACCTCGTCGATCCAGGCATTCTTCACGATCCGGAACATCCAGCTGTCCAGGCGCGAGCCCGGTTCCCACTGGGCGCTGCGGGTCAGGGCACGCTCGACCGCGATCTGCACCACGTCGTCGGCATCCTCGCGGTGAAAGGTGATCGAGCGCGCGAAACGGCGCAGGCGCGGCAGCAGGGCGGCAATGTCGTTTTCCAGCGAATTACTCATGGTCACGATGAGAGAACGTGTGGAGAAGGGATTTTATTCCACGCCCCGTTCGTTATAGTTGCATTAGTTGATTCAGAGCATATTATCCCACCATGAACCGTCTTGCCCTCCTGTGCGCCCTGCTTGCCTGCGGCCACGCGTCCGCCCAGCTGCACCTGCCGGGCCCGAACCTGCCCTCCGGCCTGTTACAGGGCCTGGGCCAGGCCGGCTCCCTGATCCGGCCGGTCGAGCGCCTGGTCGACCGGCGCGAACTGCCCGACCTGCGCAGCTTGCGCTTCGAGCAGGGCGCACGCCTGCTGCGCCTGTACCCCGACCGCATCGAAGCCGATCCGCGCGGCGAACCGGTGCTGCGCGGCGAGATCCTGGCCTGGAACCCCTCCCCGGCCGCCCTGCAGGCAGCGCAGGCGGCCGGCATGACCGTGCTGCGCGAAGACCGGCTGGAAGAACTGGACCAGGTCGTGGTCGTGCTGGCGGTGCCCGCCGGCGGCACCACCGCCGCCATGCTGGAACGCCTGCGCGCCCTCGATCCAGACGGCGACTACGATTTCAACCACCTGTATATGGGCAGCGGCGGCGCGCTGCCCGCCGCTGCGCCGGCGGCGGCCGTGGATGCGGCGGATGCGCCATCGTCCGCCCCCGCCATGGCGCCCAGGATGGGACTGGTCGACAGCGGCGTACAAGCAGATCACCGTGCACTGCGCGGCGCCACAGTCCGATCGTGGGGCTGCGACGGGGACGCCCATCCCGCCACGCACGGCACCGCGGTGGCGGCACTGATGGTCGGGCGCGACGGGCGCTTTCGCGGCGCGCTGCCCGGCGCCACCCTGTACGCCGCCGACATCTACTGCGACAGCCCGACCGGCGGCTCGGCCGAACGCATCGCCCAGGCGCTGGCCTGGCTGGCGCGCCAGCAGGTCGGCGTCATCAACCTGAGCCTGGTGGGGCCGCCCAACGGCGTGCTCGAACGGACGGTCGCGGCCATGCTCGCGCGTGGCCACCTGCTGGTTGCCGCGGTGGGCAACGATGGGCCGGCCGCCCCGCCGCTGTTTCCGGCCAGTTACCCGGGCGTGGTCGGCGTGACCGGGGTCGACCGCGACGGCCGCGCGCTGCCGGAAGCGGCGCGCGGCCCCCAGGTGCAGTTTGCCGCCCCCGGCAACCACATGGCCAGCGCCAGCCCCGGCGCACCGCCCTACCGTGCGGTGCGCGGCACCTCGTTCGCGGCGCCCATCGTCGCCGGCCTGCTGGCGCCGGCATTGCCGCGCCCCGACCGCGAACGCGCGCGCGCAGCCGTCGCCGCGCTGGCACGCCAGGCTGCAGGCGCAGCTACCGATGGCAAGGCCGCCGATAGTACAGACAAGGGCCTGGGCCGCGGGATCGTCGGCGCCGACATCCGCACCGATCCGGCCAGCCTGCGCTAGTTTTCAATTTTTTTAAAAATTTTTGGGGGACGATGGAATAAACAGCCGAGCCGGCACGTTTTCCTTACAAGGCGGCGGACAGTCCGCGCCACTTCAAGGAGATCCACCATGAACAAGAAACACATCGTCCAGAACATCACCCTCGTCCTCGCCCTCGGCATCGCGGCTTCAGCCCAGGCCCAGCTCCTCGGCGGCTCGGTCGGCGGCATGCTCGGCGGTTCCGCCGGCGGCATGCACGGGATGAGCGGCATGGGCGGCATGGGCGGCATGGGTGGCATGGCCACGCGCAACGCCGGCATGGACCAGGTTCGCAATACGCCCCGCCAGGTGCGCAACGATGGCGCCATGGCCGGCGGCAGGAGCAACGCCGGCGGCAGCCTGGCCGGCAACGGCGACGTCTCGCTGAACGGCGGTGCGAGTGGACTGGGCAGCGTTGCCGGCGTCGGCGCCGATGCCGCGCGCGGCATGGCGGCCCCGGTGCGCCAGGGCGCCGCGGCCCAGATCGACAGCACCCGCAGCTACGCGGCGTCGAGCGCGGCCAATGCCCGCGACACGGCACGTGCACTGCCGCAGGGTGCGGCGGGCGGCGTGCAGGGCATCGGCGCGGCGGCGTCGTCGCTGGGGGTCTCGGGTTCGACCCAGGGCTCGCTGCAGGCAGGCGGCAGCGGTAGCACCAGCGGCGGCGGCACCAACGGCGGCGGCACCGGCGCCACCTCGGCTGGTTCCGGCCAGGCGGCCGGTCAATTGAGCGGCAGTGCTAGCGGGCTGGGCAGCGTTGCAGGCGCCGGCGCCGACACGGCGCGCGGCATGGCAGCCCCGGTGCGCCAGGGCGCCGCGGCGCAGGTTGACAGCACCCGCGGCTACGCGGCGTCGAGCGCGGCCAATGCGCGCGACACGGCACGCGCGCTGCCGCGGGGTGCGGCGGGCGGAATGCAAGGCATCGGCGCGGCGGCGTCTTCGGTGGGTGTCTCGGGTTCGAGCCAGGGATCGCTGCAGGCGGGCGGCAGCGGCAGCGGCAGCACCAGCGGCGGCAGCACTAGCAGTGGTGCCGGCGGTAGCGGCACTTCGGCCGGTTCCGGCCGCTCGAACGGCGGCAAATAAGCCGCAAACGAAACCGCGCGGCGGCGGTCAGGACGTGATCAGGCCGTGCTCGTCGAGCACGTCGTGCAGCAGCTCCAGCCTGATCATCGGATTGTCCAGCATCAGCATGTTCTGCTTCTGCCCGTTCGGCAGCGGCAGCAGCTCGCACCAGCGGTTGGCCACCCAGCCGCAATCGTCGAGCCGGAACGGCGGCTGCACCGGCCAGCGGCTCTGCGGCACGTCGTGCAGCGAGGCCAGCACGCGGTCGAGCGCATCGGCCGCGCCCTTGAGGTCGGACGGGATGCGCACCGCGTGGTCTTCCTCGACCAGCTCGGCCTCGGCCATCCACAAGCCGTTGGCGCGGCGCTCGGTATCGAGCACGTTGAAACGCGTACCGCCGCGGCACACCACCTGCAGCAGGCCCGGCGTGGACGCCGTCGTGTCCTGCACCGAGGCCAGCGTGCCGGCACCGACGAAGCGCTCGATGCCTTCCGGGTGGCGCACCTCCTGGCCCTGGGTCAGCAGTACCACGCCAAAGGGTTCATCCTCGGTCAGGCAATGGCTGATCATGTCGAGATAGCGCACCTCGAAGATCTGCAGCGGCAACACGCCATCCGGAAACAGGACCGTGCTGAGCGGGAACAAAGGTAAGGAGATCGTCGCCATGCGGGCATCATGACAGATTCGCCGCGCCGCATGGAGCACGATTGGGAGCACGATCGCGGGCACGATCGGCGGCCTCCGGCTCACTCGTCCGGCCCCTGCAGCGGCAAGGTGCGCACGGTATCGAACAGCGTCCGCAGGCGCCAGCGCAGCCGTGCCCAGCCGGGATCCGGCAGTTCCAGCACCCGCACCAGCACGCGCGCGCCGGGCGCGAGGTCGCAGGCGAACGGAAACTCGCCGGCCTGCTCGAAGGGCAGGCGGAATTCGCGGCCCGGCAGCACCCGCACCTGGCCGAACACGTGCGGCGCCCCATCGCGGTTACGCAGCAGCAGCACGTCGCGCACGCCCAGGGTCAGCCACACCTGGCCCGGCACCCGGACGCGTCCAGGCTGCGGCGACTGGACAGTGCGCGGGAAATCGAACCTGAGTTCGCGGGTGGGGTAACGCAAGGGCGCCAGTGCGGCCCAGCTCAGCACGGCCAGCAGGATCGCGGCCAGCGCCAGTTGCACGCGGCGTACCAGGCTCATGCGGCCACCATGAGGAAGCGAAAGTGATGGGGAATCATGACAACGAGGAAAATAGTGGTCGATTGTAGCTGGAGGAATTGCGCACCGTAAATGCCATGTTGTCAATGACAAGTCCTTTTGTGCGCCTGCCGTCGGCAGAGATGCGTATGCTTTCTGGCGACGGCGCGTCCCCTGCCGGCAACGGAACTGACGATCGTCCCTGTCGCGTCTCGTCTGTCACTATTGTATACATGCCGCCATCCGATTCCTCACACGTCGCCTCTCCTGTCCACCCTGCCCCGGCGCGCAGCCCAGCGTCCGTTCCCCTGCTGCTGGCCGCCCTGGTCTTCCTTGCGTCGCTGGTCGTCACCTACATGGTCGCGGACAGTGCCGAACGCGCCACCGAAAGCGAACTGGAAAGTACCTTTCACTACCGTGCGCGCGACCTCGAAACGCTGCTGGGGCGCCGCCTGGCGGTCTACGAGCAGGTGCTGCGCGGCGGGCGCGGCTTCCTGCGCGGCTCGGTCGACCTGAGCCGCGCCGATTTCGCCGACTACTACGGCGTGCTGCGCCTGAATGAACGCTTTCCCGGCATCCAGGCGCTCGGGATCGCGACGATCGTGCCGCGCGCCCAGCTCGACGCCCACGTGGCCGCCGTACGCGCCGAGGGCTTCCGCGACTACGACATCCGTCCCGGCGGCGAGCGCGACCCGTACACCGCGATTACCCATATCGAACCCTTCAACGAACGCAATCACCGCGCCTTCGGCTACGACATGTTCAGCGAACCGGTGCGCCGCGCCGCGATGGAAGCCGCACGCGACAGCGGCCGCGCCGCCTCCACCGGCAAGGTCGTGCTGGTGCAGGAAGGCCCGCTGGCAGGCCATGCGGCCGAGCAGCCCGGCTTCCTGATGTACGTGCCGGTCTACCGCGCCGGCCTGCCGCAATCCACGCTGCTCGAGCGGCGCGCAGCCATCATCGGCTGGGTCTACGCGCCGTTCCGCATGACCGACCTGATGCAAGGCCTGGGCGGCGCGCACGCGAGCGAACTCGAAGTGACCATCTACGACGGCCGCCAGCCGCTGCCCGCGGCACTGTTGTACCGTTCGCCGGCCGCGCTCAAGCGGCAAGCGGCAGCGGGCACCGCCCAGCGTCCACGCTACAGCTACACCGCGCAGCTCGACAACGCCGGCCACCCGTGGACGCTGGTGATCGCCTCCTCGCCGGCCCTCGAAAAGGCCGCCGGGCGCCGCACCACGCTGGCGATCGCGCTGACCGGCATCGGTCTCGGCCTGCTGCTCAGCCTCGTGATCTGGCTGCTGGCCAGCGAACGCCGCCGCGCCCTGCAGCTGGCCAGCGGCATGACCCAGGAACTGCGCGTCTCGCGCGACCGCATCGACGCCGACCGCCAGCGCATCCGCCTGATCCTGCAGACCGCCTACGACGCCTTCGTCGGCGTCGGCCCGGACGGCCGCATCACCGACTGGAACGCGCGCGCCTGCAAGCTGTTCGGCTGGCACGAGGAAGAGGTGCTCGGCCGCGACGTGATCGAGCTGCTGGTACCAGCGGCCCGGCGCGAGCACGAGCGTGCCTGCCTGGCGCAGTTTGCCGTCGATGGCGCGTGCGCGATGCTGGCAGGACCGACCGAAACCATCGCGCTCGACCGCCACGGCCACGAAATTCCGGTGGAAATCGCGATCACCTCGCTGCCGACCGCGCACGGCTACGGCGTGACCGCCTTCGTGCGCGATATCCGCCCACGCAAGGAAGCGCAGCAGCGCCTGGAAGACGCGCGCGCGGCGCTGCTGCGCTCGCAGAAGCTGGAAGCGGTTGGCAAGCTGACCGGCGGCGTCGCCCACGACTTCAACAACATCCTGCACATCATCAGCGCCAACGTACAGCTGATGCTGCGCAACGACGAAGGCGAGCGCAAGCGCCTGGTCGGCATCATGGATGGGGTGGAACGCGGCAAGAAGCTGGCGGCGCAGCTGCTGGCCTTTGCCCGGCGCCAGCCGCTGCACCCGAGCGTGGTCGACCTGGCCCAGCTGATCGCGCGCATGGACACCCTGCTGCACCGCGCCGCCGGCGACGCCGTCGCAATCCGCTTCGCGCTGCCACCCGGCCTGTGGTACGCGCTGGTCGATCCCAACCAGCTGGAAAACGTGCTACTCAACCTGGTAATCAACGCGCGCGACGCCATGGGGCGCCAGGGCGAGGTCACGATCACGCTGGCCAACCTGACGGTGACGCCCGGCGACGCGCTGGCCAACACCGGCATCCGGCCGGGTGAATTCGTGACGGTGGCGGTGAGCGATACCGGGAGCGGCATGCCGCCGGAGGTGATGGAACGGGCGTTCGAGCCGTTCTTCACTACCAAGCCGGAAGGCGAAGGCACCGGTCTGGGATTATCGATGGCGCACGGTTTTGCCAAGCAGAGCGGCGGACATATCCGCATTGCGAGCGTGCTTGCAGAGGGAACGACCGTGACGCTGTATCTGCCGCGGGCGCTGCAGGATACGCCGGATCCGGCGTTTATGCCGGTGGTGCATTGAATGATTGCAGAGCTATTGGCAATCCGTAAAGCAGAAACACGCGTTGTAGAAACACGCGTTGTAGAAACACGTCGTCCCCGCGGAGGCGGGGACCCATGCTGAATTTTCGAAGTTCGTATTTCAAAGCACTCGAAGTGCTTCAAACGTACGGAATTCTGTTACTCAGTATGGGTCCCCGCCTGCGCGGGGACGACGTTGTTCAAGTAGCCTGGATGCGCCAGCTACGATCAGTCACGAATCACACGGCCCTGCTGCACGCGCACATGATCGCCATTGCGCAGATGCGGATTGCCGCGCTCGGTGATGGTACGGTGGCCGCCGCGGGCCATTTTCACGCGAATGTCGGTGTAGGTATCGGTCTTGATGTTGCGCTCGAGCTTGTTACCGGCATACGCACCGCCGACGGCACCGGCGACGGTGGCCAGCGTACGGCCGTTGCCGCTGCCGACCTTGTTGCCGAGCAGGCCGCCGACCACGGCGCCGCCGACACCGCCCACGCCGCTGCCGCGCTCGGCTTCACGCTCGTAGGTGTGGGTCGACACGACCGTGCCGCAATTCTGGCACTGCGGTGCGGCCTGGCTGATGGCCGGTGCAGCACCGGCGGTGACGAATGCGGCGACGAGGGCGGCTTTGCGGATCGAATTGAAATTCATGGTTTTCCCCTTAGGTATTTTTGTAACAAACATGCCCATAGAGTAACGTTAAGGCGGGCTCGGGGAAAGCCGGATTCGGTATCAAATGCAAGCGGATGTAACGGGGCGGCAGGCCGCCGATTACAGGTTCTTCGCCAGGAAGGCCTCGACCCGCTTCCAGAAATCGATGCGCGTCGCTTCGTTGCGCCAGTCATGGCCCTCGTTCGGATAACTGATCCACTCGACGTTCCGGTTCTTTTCGGCCACCGCGCTGCGGAAACGGGTCGCATGGATCACCGGTACGCGCCGGTCCTCGCTACCGTGCGCGATCAGCAAAGGCTGCTTCAGCTCGGCCGCGAGGCGCAGCGGCGAGAACTGGGCGAACTGGGCGGCATCGGTCACCGGATCGCCGATCAGGGTCTGCAGGCCAAAGCGGCGCGCATCGTCCGACATGTCGCTCTCCACTGCAGTGAACAGCAGGTCGAGATCGGTCACGCCGGCCCATTCGACGCCACAACGGAACAGGTCCGGATCGCGGATCATGCCCATCAGCGCCGCATAGCCGCCGTAGCTCTGGCCCATGATGGCGACCCGCTTCGCATCGACCCAGCCCTTGCCGGCCGCCCAGCGCACGGTATCGGCCAGGTCGTCCTGCATTGCCCTGCCCCACTGCTTCCAGCCGGCCTTGAAGTGCGCATAGCCGAAGCCGGTGCTGCCGCGGAATTCGGGCTGCAGCACGACATAGCCGCGCGACGCCAGGAACTGGGCTTCGTCTTCCCATTCCCACGACGCGCCGCGTACGTAAGGCCCGCCATGCACCAGCAGCACGGCCGGCAGCGCAGCGGCCGGCTTACCCGGCGGCATGGTGACGTAGACCGGCACCTGCAAGCCGTCGCGTGCGGCGAAGCGGTAGAACTCGCGCCGTCCCATCTGGGCCGCCTTGATGTCGGGATGCATGCCACCGAGGCCGACGATCTTGCCGTTCGCCGGCGTATACACGTAGAAGCTGGTCGGCAGGCGGTCGGATTGCGACCGCACCAGCACCGCCGGCGGGTTGGCGCAATCGATGCCGCAGGTGACGAAGTTGGACGTCCCCGGCAGCAGCGCATCGACCTTCTGCTGGATCCCTTTCATGACCGGATCCAGCCACACGGTGCCTTCGGCATCCGCACGCAGGTGGACGCCGATGATCTTGCGCGCGACGTGGTCCTGCTCCACCGTACCGGCATAATCGAAACCGTCGACGTCGACGAAAGGCTCCTTGGCCAGTTCGCGCTTGTTCAGGTCGTACTGGAACAGGGCCGAACGCCCCATGTAGCCGGCGCGCACGTACAGGGTATTGCGGCTGTCGAAGAACACCGGCTCGAAGCGCACGTCGTTCAGGCAGTCGCGGTTGCTGATTTCGCTCCACTGCGCATCCTCGCCCGCGCGGTACCAGACGCCGCAGCGGCCCTTGGCCTCGTTCAGCGCGACGCGCGGCCGGCTGTCCGCATCGAGCAGCCAGTTGCGCACCCGGGCCGGCTGGCCGGCGGGCAGCAGGTCGGTCAGCTGGCGCGTGCGCGTATTCAGGCGGTACAGGCGCGACGATTCGACGGTGCGGTCGAGGTTATTGAAGGTATAGCGCATCACGATGATATCGTCCGAACCGTCTTCGGTCGCCCCGAAATAGCCGTAATCGGCGGTCAGCGTCTTGTCCTTGATATTCGTGCCAAGGGGAGCCTGCTCGTGGCGCCAACTGCCGGAAATCAGATGGACGACATGCGCGCCATCGCGGTCCACCGCGAATTCATCCTGATTGCCGACGAAATCCAGCCTCGGATTCTTCACGGTGAAACCGAGACGCTTTTCGTTGACCCAGCGGACTTCTTCGATGCGCGCCGTATCGAACGTGGCGGCCAGGGTCATCTTGGTGAGGTCTGCGGTATCGCGTACCACCAGCGCCTGGCCGCCGTCGCTGGTACGGCTCAGGAAAGCGACATAATGGCCGCCGGGCGACAGTGTGGCGAAATTGACGGCAGGGTCGCTGAAAAAGCTTTCGACCTTCGGTTTATCGTCGGCGTGGGCAAGCAGGCTGGTGGTAATGCATACCGCGGCGAAGAGCGCGTGAATCAACTTGGGCATGGCAGCTTGAATTAGAGAAAGATATCAAATATTTAATCCTGGCAATTCCTTTGTCAAGCGGTAGATAAATGCCGGTCATTTTCTGCTGCTGCCTGCCGCGATATTTTTATCTTGCGGACTGATTGTGACAATTGAATAGATTGCTTACCCGTGCGGCATGCAACGGAAACCGGCACACGCACGGTTTATGCTCGCATCATTCCCGACAGTGAATAAGGCGAGGTCCGGCTAATGGAAAAACAAGCATTCGATATCGATGTCGCGCTCGAGCGTATCGAGCAGGCCGTACAGCCCTGGCCCAAGGCGGCGCTGTTCCAGTTGGCCGAAGAAGGCTATACCTCGGTCTTCGAACAGCTACTCGCCTGCATGATCTCGATCCGCACTTATGACGAAGTGACGCTGCCGGTATCGCGCACCCTGTTTGCACGGGCACGCACGCCTGCATCGATTGGCCAACTGAGTTGGGAAGAACTCGATGCGCTGATCAGCCCCAGCACTTTTCATGAGCGCAAGGCCCAGCAGATACTGGCTATCGCCCAACAGGTGGAAACGCAATTCGGCGGCGTGCTGCCCTGCGACCGCGACGTGCTGCTGTCGTTTGCCGGGGTCGGCCCCAAGTGCGCGAACCTGGTGCTGGGCGTGGCCTGCGGGACGCCGGTGATCAGCGTCGATATCCACGTGCACCGGGTGACCGGGCGCTGGGGCTACGTCAAGGCGTCGACACCCGAGAAAACTTTATTGGCGCTTGAAGCGACCCTGCCCCAGGAATACTGGATCACGATCAATCGCCTGCTGGTGCCGTTCGGGAAGCATATCTGTACCGGGAATCGGCCCAGGTGTTCAACTTGTCCGGTGCTGGATATGTGCCGGCAGGTGGGGGTTGATGAGCATCGCTGATGCCCTGTCTCATTACCCACCTTCTGCCGCGCTGAACACCTTGACGACCTTGCCGATCACCTGGTCGGCGCGGACGAAACCGAAATAGCGGCTGTCGACGCTGTTGTCGCGGTGATCGCCCATCACATAATAATGTCCTGCCGGGACTTCACAGTGGATCTCTTCATTCGTATAAACACACCGGTCGATCAGGGGAATGTTCGGTGCTTCCGGACGCGCTTTGAGCGCCCTACCGTCACTTTCTTTTTCCGCCAGGGTGTCGAATTGCACGCCGTCGAGCCGGTTCCGATAACGCCGCCAGAAACGGGGTATCTCCGGATCCATGAAATCGGCGAGCTGGCTGACGCGGGTGTCCTGCCCGTTCACGATCAGGTGGCCATCGCGGTACACCACGCGGTCGCCCGGTAATCCCACCACGCGCTTGATATAGGTTTCGGCCGGCTTGAGCGGCCGGTCGAACACGATGAGGTCGCCGCGCTTGAGCACAGACGTATGCGGCAGGCTGGCGAGATGCAGGCCGAAAGTGCTGACGTGGCCATAACCGATCTTCTGGACAAGGATGCGATCACCTATGCCGATGGTCGGCAGCATCGACTTCGACGGTGACTTGAACGGCTCGTACAAGAACATGCGCAACAGCGTGGTCACCAGCGCCATCGACATGACGATGAGCAGCATGCCGCGCCAACGCGTATACCAGGGCCGGGGCTGGCCGG
>Ga0308168_1000395_pt1 | contig 55916 bp, 65 predicted proteins | sample PhyCR2_FD_202133 | JGI IMG/M metagenome (GOLD analysis project Ga0308168, IMG submission 202133) | Phyllosphere microbial communities from UC Gill Tract Community Farm, Albany, California, United States - DLSLRC.R2 | ecosystem: Host-associated > Plants > Phyllosphere > Unclassified | place: USA...
AACTTCAGTTCCGGCATGTCGGCGAAGTTCATCCCGTACAGGCTGAAGACCACCGTCGGGATGGCCAAGATTGCCCCCCAACCCGCCAGCCGTTTCACCACTTCGTTTTGTTTGACCGTCACCAGCGCCAGGTTGACGTGCATGGCGTTGGTCAGCATTTCGCGCATGTCGTCGATATTGCTGACCACCTGATGGGCGTGATCTTGCACGTCGCGCACGTAGGCGCGCAGCTCTTTCGGGATCACCTCTTCGTGCAGGCGGATCAGCTGGTTGCAGATTTCATCCATCGGCAGCGCGGCGTTGCGCAGCGCCAGCAGATGGCGGCGCAGGGTATAGACGTTCTCGATCGCCGCCTGATCGAACTCTGACTGAAACATGTTGGCTTCAATGTTCTCAATGGTGCTCTCGAAGCGCGCCACCACGCTGCGGTAGTTATCCACCACGAAGTCCAACACTGAATAGAGGGCGAAGCCCGGTCCGCGGCACATCTGCTTGTGGTTCTCTTCCGCCTTGGCGCGGATCGGCGCGTAACTGGGCGAAGCGCCGTGGCGCACCGTCACCAGAAAGTTTTTGCCGACGAAGAAGTGGGTCTCGCCATATTCGATTTCGTCGTGCTCGCCCCACTGCGCGGTTTTCACCACGATGAACAGCGAGTCGCCGTAGGTCTCCAGCTTCGGCCGCTGGTGCGCGCACAGCGCGTCTTCGATCGCCAAATCGTGCAGCCCGAACTCCTCCTGCACCTTGCGCATAAACGCCGGCTCCGGCTGCCTTAATCCCAGCCAGATGAAGGTGTCGGGCTGTTTGACCACCTCGCTGATATCGTCGATGGTCACTTCGCCCAGCCGTTGGCCGGCTTTGTACGCTACACAGTTCACCACCATGCTTTTGCTGTCCATCCGTCCATCCATTAATCAGTCAGCGTTTTGGTAAGTAAATAACACTCATGTTCTACCGGATACTCTTTCAGCGTCATTTGCAGCTGATAGCCGAGCTTTTCGTAGAACGGCCGCGCCTGAAAGCTGAAGGTGTCGAGGCGGGCGTAGCGGCAGCCGCGCGCCTGCGCCTCGTGCTCGGCGGCGCGCATCAGCCGACCGCCGAGGCCGCTGCCGCGCTGGGTATCCGCCACCCATAGCCACTCGACGCTCAGCCAGTTGCCCCAGGTTTCGGCGGTCAGGCCGCCGATCACCGCGCCGGCTTCGTCGCGCGCATAGACGCTGAGCGGCTTGCGGTGGCTGGCGTCGATATGCGGCAGGTTGTAAGCGCGCAGGCCTTGCCTGATCGCATCGAGGGTTTGTTCGTCGATCGCGTCGGTAACGGTAATGTCCATTTTTCCTCCTGGGTAATGGATTAACTTAAGCACATGGCGGCTAAAAGGCAACCCGTTGAAATGTAATGCAAACGACCGCGGCCGCTGAGTGGGCTACACTAAACGGGTCATTTTATCTTCAGGAGGACGCCATGTCCCGATTGACTCTGCTGGCCGGTTTGCTGCTGTGCAGCGGCCTGGCGCACGCCGCGCCGACGGTCAGCCAATTGCAGGACGGCCTGGAACACCCTTGGTCGCTGGCCTTCTTGCCGGCGGAACAAGGCCTGCTTATCACCGAACGGCCCGGCCGGCTGCGGCTGTGGCAGCAGGATAAAGGACTGTCGCCGCCGATCGCCGGTGTGCCGCAGGTCTACGCCGAAGGGCAGGGCGGCCTGCTGGAGGTGCTGCCGGCGCCCGATTTCGCCGCCAGCCGCCGGGTGTATCTCAGCTTCGCCGAACCGGGCGAGGGCGGCAAAGCCGGCACGGCGGTCGGCTATGGCCGCCTGAGCGACGATGGCGCGCGGCTGGAAAACTTTAAGGTGATCTTCCGTCAGCAGCCCAAGCTGTCGGTCGGCAATCACTTCGGCGGCAAATTGGCGTTTGATCGGCAAGGCTACCTGTTTATCACGCTGGGCGAAAACAATCAGCGGCCGACGGCGCAAGAGACCGACAAACTGCAGGGCAAACTGGTGCGGCTGACCGCCGAGGGCGCCGTGCCGCCGGACAACCCCTGGGTCGGCCAGGCAGGTAAACGCCCGGAGGTTTGGTCTTACGGCCATCGCAATCCGCAAGGGCTGGCGTTGAACCCGTGGAGTGGCGCAATCTGGGAGCATGAGCACGGCCCGCGCGGCGGCGATGAGCTCAACATCCCGCTGCCGGGTAAAAACTACGGCTGGCCGCTGGCCACCTACGGCATCAACTATTCCGGCCAGCCGATCCCCGAGGCGAAAGGGGAGCGGGTGCCCGGCACCGAACAACCGCTCCACTATTGGCGGGTTTCGCCCGGCCTCAGCGGCATGGCGTTCTATGATGGGCAGCGCTTCCCCGCCTGGCGGCACTCGCTGTTCATCGGCGCACTGGCGCAAAAGGCACTGATTCGCCTGACGCTGAAGGGGGACAAGGTGGTGGCGGAAGAGCGGCTTCTGGGCGATCGCGGCGAACGCATCCGCGAGGTGCGCAGCGGGCCGGATGGTTACCTGTATCTGCTGACGGACGAACGGGACGGCAAGCTGCTGAAGGTCGGGGCGTCGTAACGCCCCGCACGCGTCAGGTGAGTGCGCTCATCACGCCGCGCTGGTAGGCCGGGCGTGCGCGCAGTTGCTGATACCAGCGCTCCATGTTCGGCCGCGGGCGGCGGGCGATCGGCATTTCGAACCAGGCGTAGGCGAAGCTGCCGAGCGGGATATCGCCGAAACCGAACGCGCCGCCGGAGAGGTAAGGCTGGTGCGCCAGCGTCTGTTCGATGACGTCGAAGTGTTTTTCCAGCGTGGCGATCGCCGTTTCGATTTTCGCCATGTCGCGCAGCTCCGGCGCGGTGCGTATCAGGCCCCAAAAGACGATGGTGAAGGCCGGGACAATCGTCGAGGTGGTCCAGTCCATCCATTTCTCGGCGGCGGCGCGCGCCTGCAGATCTTGCGGATAGAACGTCGCGTCGCCGAATTTCGCCGCCAGGTAGCGCACGATGGTGTTGGACTCCCACAGCACGAAGTCATCGTCCTGCAGCAGCGGCACCAGGCCGTTCGGGTTCAACGCGCGGTAACTCTCTTCGTTGACTTTGCCGAACGCCCCGCCGGCGTTGATGTGGGTGTAGTTGAGCCCCAATTCGGCGGCGCACCACAGCACCTTCCTGACGTTGTTCGAATTCTCACGACCCCAAATGGTCAGCATGGGATAACTCCGTTAGCGGATAATAAGGACCCTCTATACCTACGCCACAACGCGCTTTTTGTCACACCGCAGGGCACTTTTTGTCTGCCGCTCAGCGTTCCCAGCGGCACACTTCCCAGCCGCGCTCCGCCGCCAGCGCGCTCAGTTCGCTGTCGGGGTTGATCACCGTGGCGCTGTCGACGAATTGCAGCATCGCCTTGTCATTGAGAGAGTCGCTGTAGCCGTGGCTGTGCTCGAACTTCAGGTGCGGGTGCTGCGCCAGCCAGTGCTGCAGGCGGATCACCTTGCCCTGTTGATAGGTCATGGTGCCGTAGGTGTTGCCGGTGAAGCGGCCATCGCTGATTTCCACGCCGATCGCCAGCGCATCGTCGGCGCCGAGCTGTTCGGCGATCGGCGCCACCAGATGCTCGCCGGTGGCGGAGATCACCAGGATGCAGTCGCCGCGTTCGCGGTGCCACTGCAGGCGTTCACGGGCGGCGGGATAGACGCGCGGCAGGATGTCGCGGCGGATGTAACGCTGCACCCAGCCGGCCACGGTTTGCACGCTCAGGCCGGCCAACGGCGCCAGCGTGGCCTGCATGTAGTCCTCCATCGACAGCTTGCCCTGATAGTAGAGCTGCATCAGCTGCTGCTCCTGCAGTTCCAGCTCCGCCGGCGCGAACCCCTGGCCGACCAGCCAGCGGATCCACAGGCTGGCACTGTCATCGTCAATCAGGGTTTCATCCAGGTCGAATAAGGCTAAATCCATCAGTATTTCTCCGGCAGGCAGGGTATGAGGTCGTTTACAGGATAGCGGATAGCGCACGTCGCCAGCCAGCGGCGTCGGCGAAATTGCGCAGAGCATAAGAAACATTGATGACGGTTTTGCGACAGTTTGTTGAACGTTTGCATAACTTAGAACGCAACAATATTGGCCGCTCCGGCGAGCGCGGTGATAACTATGAAGCAAATGCAGCTACCCGCTGGGGAGTGACAATGTTGATTATTCGCCTGTATGGCAGCCCGATCGTGATCGGGGAAGAAGAGGAACCGCATGATGACGCATCTGACGACGCAGAAGACGCTGCCGCTGCTGGATCTTTCGCAGCTTGACGGTGATGCGCGCCAACGGCGCGCCTTTCTCGACGATCTGCGCGCGGCGGCACGCGACGTCGGTTTTTTCTATCTGCGCGGCCACGGCGTGGACGGCGCGCTGAATGCGCGGCTGCAGCACGCCGCGCGGCAATTCTTCGCCCTGCCGGAAGCCGACAAGCTGGCGGTGCAGATGGTGCATTCGCCGCACTTTCGCGGTTACAACCGGGCGGCGGCGGAACTCACGCGCGGGCAGCCTGACTGGCGCGAGCAGTTCGATATCGGCGCCGAGCGCCCGGCGCTGACGCTGTCTGATGACACGCCGCGCTGGGCGCGCCTGCAGGGGCCAAACCAGTGGCCGGCGGCGCTGCCGACGCTGAAACCGCTGCTGCTGCAGTGGCAACAGGCCATTACCGCCATGTCGCTGCGGCTGCTGCGCGCTTTCGCTTTGGCGCTGTCGCTGCCGGAGCAGGCGTTCGATCGCTTGTACGGCGAGAAGCCCAACGAGCACATCAAACTTATCCGCTATCCGGGGCGGGACGCCACCGGTAGCGCACAGGGCGTCGGCGCGCACAAGGACTCCGGGTTTCTCAGCTTTTTGCTGCAGGACGCGCAAAAAGGGCTGCAGGTAGAGGTGAGCGAAGGGCAATGGATAGACGCGCAGCCGCGTGAAGACACCTTCGTGGTGAACATCGGCGAGCTGCTGGAACTCGCGACCAACGGCTACCTGCGCGCCACGGTGCACCGGGTGGAAACGCCGCCGGCGGGGCGCGACAGGTTGTCGATCGCTTTCTTCCTCGGCGCGCGGCTGGACGCGGTGGTGCCGCTGTATCAACTGCCGCCGCAGCTGGCGGCGCAGGCGCGCGGCCCGGCCAGCGATCCGCTCAACCCGCTGTTTCGCGACGTGGGCGACAATTACCTGAAAGGGCGCATCCGCTCTCACCCCGATGTGGCGCACCGTTTTTATCAGGACGTCATCGGCGTCTGAACGCCGGGCGTAAAAAAGCCCGGCGCGTCGGCCGGGCTGATGGTGCGCTGATGCGGCGATTATTCCGCCAGCGCCTGCTGCAGATCGGCGATCAGATCTTCCACATCCTCAATCCCTACCGACAGGCGCACCAGCTGCGGCGTGATGCCGGTTTCCAGGCGCTGTTCCAGCGGAATGGAGGCGTGCGTCATGCTGAACGGCTGGCTGATCAGGCTTTCCACGCCGCCCAGGCTTTCCGCCAGGGTGAACAGGCGCGAACGCTGGATGACCCGGCGCGCATAGGCGTCGTCGCCTTTCAGCCGTACCGAGATCATGCCGCCGAAGCGCGTCATCTGGCGCGCCGCCAGCTCATGCTGCGGATGGCTCGGCAGGCCGGGGTAATAGACGTTTTCCACCTGCGGCTGGCTCTCCAGCCACTGGGCGATGCGCAGCGCGCTGTCGCTGTGGCGCTGCATGCGCAGTGCCAGAGTGCGAATGCCGCGCAGCGTCAGGAAGCTGCTGAACGGATCGAGAATGCCGCCGACCGCGTTTTGCAGGAAACCGAGCTGTTCCGCCAGCGCCGGGTTATTCCCCACCGCCGCGACGCCCGCCACCACATCGGAGTGGCCGTTAAGGTATTTGGTGGCGGAGTGCACCACCACGTCAAAGCCCAGATCCAGCGGACGTTGCAGATACGGCGAGGCGAAGGTGTTGTCCGCCACGCTGATGAGCTGATGCTTTTTGGCGATCGCGGCGATGGCGCTCAGATCCGCCAGCTTGAGCAGCGGGTTGGTCGGCGTTTCGACCCAGATCATTTTGGTATCCGGCTCGATCGCCTGTTCCAGCCCGGCAAGATCCGCCGGCGACACGTAAGTCACGCGCAGGCCGGCGGTGCGGCTGCGCACTTTTTCCAGCAGGCGATAGGTGCCGCCGTACAGGTCGTCTACCGCGATCAGGTGGCTGTCTTTATCGAGCAGCTCCAGCACCGTGGAGCAGGCCGCCAGACCGGAGGCGAAGGCGTAGCCGCGGCTGCCGCCTTCCAGTTCGGCGATGGCGCTTTCCAGCGCGGTGCGCGTCGGGTTGGCGCTGCGGGAGTATTCGTAGCCGGTATGTTCGCCCGGTGCCGGTTGGGCGTAGGTGGAGGTGGCGTAAATCGCCGGCATCACTGCGCCGGTCGCGTCCGGGGTGTAACCGGCGTGAACGGTCAACGTATCAAACTTGGCCATAATGGATCCTTATTAACGTAATTTTTGGCGCCAGGCGTTAAGCACGTCTGTGCGGGTAATCAGGCCGAGGAAGCGCTCGCCGTCGAGCACCACCGCGACGTGGCCATGGTTGAAGGTGGCCTGTAATTCCTCGTAGCCGGCTTCCTTTTGCAGCGTCTGGACCTGCTTGGTCATCGCGCTGCCGGCCGGCAGGCTGAAGTGGGCGGCGTCGGCCTGGACGGCGTTCAGCAGATCCCACTCATCGATCAATCCGACCACCCGATCGCCTTCCAGCACCGGTAGCTGCGAGATGTCGTACAGCCGCATGCGGGCGTGCACGATCGCCAGCGTGTCGTCCGGCGCGGCGGAAACGGCGGCGCCTTCGTCGTGGCGATAAGCGATCAGATCGCGCAGATCGCCGTGCTGCGGTTTGCTCAGCAGGCCCTGCTCCAGCATCCAGTGGTCGTTATACATTTTAGACAGGTATTTGTTGCCGCTGTCGCAAACGAAGGTCACGACCCGCTTGGGTTCGGTTTGCGCGCGGCAGTAACGCAGAGCGGCGGCCAGCAGGGTGCCGGTGGAGGAGCCCGCCAGCACGCCTTCCTTGCGCAGCAGATCGCGCGCGGTGGTGAAGGCTTCTTCATCGCCGATGCGGTAAGCGTGGCGCACCTGGTCAAAGTCGCTGAGCGGCGGGACGAAGTCTTCGCCGATGCCTTCCACCAGCCAACTGCCCGCTTCGCCGATTTGGCCGTGGTCGAGATAGTCCGCCAGGATAGAGCCGGCAGGGTCGGCCAGCACGAATTCCGTCTGCGGCGAAACCTCGGAGAAATAGCGGCTCAACCCGCCCAGCGTGCCGCCGGAACCGACGCCGACCACGATGGCGTCCACGTCATGATCCATCTGCCGCCACAGTTCGGGCGCGGTGGTGGTGGTATGGGCCGCCGGGTTGGCCGGGTTATTGAACTGATCGATATAAAAGGCGCCGGGGATCTCCCCGGCCAGGCGTTTAGCGTAATCCTGATAATAAGCCGGGTGCCCCTTGCCGACGTCCGAACGGGTCAGCAACACCTCTACCCCCAACGCGCGCAGGTGGAAGATCTTTTCGCGGCTCATCTTGTCCGGCACCACCAGCAGCAGCTTATAGCCTTTCAGCGCCGCCACCAGCGCCAACCCCAGGCCGGTATTGCCGGCGGTGGCTTCGATGATGGTACCGCCCGGCTGCAGTTTGCCGTCGCGCTCGGCCTGCTCGATCATCGACAGCGCCACGCGGTCTTTGATCGAACCGCCGGGGTTTTGGTTCTCCAGCTTGACGAACAGCCGGCACGGGCCGGTATCAAACTGGGTCAGTTCCAACATCGGGGTATTGCCAATCATCTCGATGACGGAATGGGGGATCGCCATGACTCATCTCCAGGATTATTCGGTATAAAAGTCGTTGTGCGGATGATAGCGCTGAGGATAAGCGCTTTAAAAAGAACAAATAACGGTTCTATATGCCATTATGGAATATATTAATCTTTTTTAGACGTATAGAAGCGCAGATGTTTAGCGGTGCAGATGCTTGGCCGTTTAGCCGTGGATGGGGGCGAAAGTGCGCGTCTCGATGCTTTTTTGAACGATAAATGCGTGCCTGCGTACAGTTATGTAAAAATGCTGAAAATTCACGCTAAACCCTGCAAAAATAAGATAAATCACATAAACTCACAGCAAGGGCATTTTCGGTGTGTTGTGTTACCCGCTACGGGCGCCGCAGGGGGTTGCGGCCGGCACGCGCGCACCGGGCCACTCTCGCTGGTTGGCTTAAAACGTGAACATGTTTGAAAGTTAACGCTATTTCAATGGTTTTGAATGGACACTCTGGCGACGTCATGATGAAAAAAAACTTATCCACTTCCCTGAAAAAACTGACCTTCAGCGTAGGCATCCTGTTGCTGGCCGCCCCGGCCGTACACGCGGCCGAGCCGCCGGCGCCGCCGCAGGTAGACGCCAAGGCCTTCATTCTGATGGACTACAACAGCGGCAAGGTGCTGACCGAAGGCAATGCCGACACCCGTCTCGATCCCGCCAGCCTGACCAAGATCATGTCCAGCTACGTGATCGGCCAGGCGATCAAGGCCGGCAAGATCAAGCCGGAAGACATGGTCACCGTCGGCAAAGACGCCTGGGCGCCCGGTAACCCGGCGCTGCGCGGCTCTTCGCTGATGTTCATCAAGCCGGGCGATCAGGTGCCGGTGCTGGAACTGAATAAGGGCATCGTGATCCAGTCCGGCAACGACGCCAGCATCGCGTTGGCGGACTACGTGGCGGGCAGCCAGGATTCGTTCGTCGGCCTGATGAACAACTACGCCAAATCCCTGGGCCTGCAGAATACCCACTTCCTGACGGTGCACGGCCTGGATGCGGAAGGGCAGTACAGCACCGCGCGCGACATGGCGCTGTTGAGTCAGGCGCTGATCCGCGACGTGCCGGACGAATACGCGCTGCATAAAGAGAAAGAGTTCACCTTCAACAAGATCCGCCAGATTAACCGCAACCGTCTGCTGTGGAGCAGCAACCTGAACGTCGACGGCATCAAGACCGGCTACACCAGCGGCGCCGGTCACAACCTGGTGGCGTCCGCCACCGACGGCCCGATGCGCCTGATCTCGGTGGTGCTGGGCGCGCCGAGCGATCGCGTGCGCTTTAGCGAAAGCGAAAAGCTGTTGACCTGGGGCTTCCGCTTCTATGAAACCGCGACGCCGATCAAGGCCGATAAACCATTCGTCACCCAGAAAGTGTGGTTCGGCGACGTCAGCGAAGTGCCGCTCGGCGTGGCGAAAGACGCCTCGGTCACCATTCCGAAAGGGCAGATGAAAAACCTGAAGGCCAGCTACAAGCTGACCCAACCGACGCTGGAAGCGCCGCTGGCGAAAAACCAGGTGGTCGGCACCATCGATTTCCAGCTGGACGGCAAAACCATCGAACAGCACCCGCTGGTGGTGATGCAAGAGGTGAAAGAGGGCAACTTCTTCAGCCGCATCTGGGATATGGTGATGATGAAGCTGAGCCAGTGGTTCGGCGGGATCTTCGGTTGAATAGCCTGATGTAAGGAGCGCCCCGGGCGCACCATCCTCGACCAAGCCGCAACGGAGACGTTGCGGCTTTTTTTATTTTCAGTATCCGGCCGAAGCGGCGCTTTAAAAATAGTCCACCAGCATGGTGGCGCCGCTGGAGAAGTCGCCTTCCGCCAGGGTGACGGCGCTGTTTTTCACCGGCACTGCATCAAGCGTCGGCGGATTGGCGTAGTCGATGTTCAGCGGCGTATTGATGGCGAAGGCCTTACCGTTGGCCAACAGCTTGATGCCCAATCCAGTGACGCTGCTGGTCAACACGCTGTTGTCAAAGGCCGCCGCGCTGCCCATGATCTTCATTTTCAACTGGCGGCTGTTATCCAGAAACTCGCATTTGATGCTGTAATCGATGCGTTGCATATAGCGGCTGCCGTCGATGCGTTTGATGCCGACCTTGCCGAAGTCGATATCGATGGTGCGCCCGTCGTTGATCACGCAAGGCGGAGGCGCCACCACGGTGGCGGTGATGTTGACTTTGGTGCCCTGATCGGCGGCCTGAGCGGCCGAGCTAATCAATTCCAGCGCCAACAGCAGGGCGCAGCCCGTTTTTATCGTCATGTTCATTCTGGCTCCCGTCTCAAGGTGCGCTGAAGATCAGCGTGGCCGAGCCCGACAGCGGACCGGTGGCGATGCTGGTGTAAGGGACATTGTTCTTCACCGGCACAAAGGTGACGGTGTCGTTGCCCAGACCGTTGACGATGCGCGTTCTGAAGGCATTGTTGGGCTTTACCACCGCGCCGTTGTGCACCATGGCCACGCCGACGTTGGGGTTGGTGGTCTTGATAAAATCGCTGGAGAAGCCGCTGGCGTCGCTGACCATCCGGATCAGAATATCCTGCGTCGCACTCTGATCGTCGCACTGGTAGCTGAGCGCTTTGTCCTGTTTGATCTGGGCGTCGTTGGCGCTCTGGGTCAGGAAGTCCTGGCGGATCTGACCAAAATCGACATTAATTTGCTGGCCGTTGTTGATGGTGCAACTGGTGGTGACGAAGTAGGCGTCGTTGTCGGCGATCAGGCGCCAGCGATAAACGCCGCACTGTGGGCAGCCCGGTTGATCGTTGGTCTGAATAAAGTTGATTTGGCCGATGACGTCACCCTTATTCACCTTGATGTCCGGCGTTGGGAAACGGTTCAACACGATATAGACCCGGATGGCGACAGACTGGGTCTGCAAGCCGGTGAGGCTGAGTACGCTGATGCCGGCAGGCACCGGGGAGTTATAGTCGCTGCCGTTGATGGTCGTGCCGCTGCCGATCGAGCCAAAAATCGCGCCGTTCATCGACAGCGCCGGGCTATCGGTTTTGAGATAGTCGTACCAGCTCGCGACGTCGTTTTTACAGGTGACCTGGCTGACGTTGACGATTTCGTTTTTGCCATAAGAAAGCTGCGGTCCGATGCGAACCCGGACGTCAACCGGCGTGGCCGATCCCCCTGGGGGAATAAGTCCGCCATCGGACGTGCGGCAAGTAAATGCGTTGGCGTTGCCAAACAGCAGGAAGAAAGAGAGTGCCAGGCAGCAACGTAAAAATAGCAGGGCTGTTTTTCTCACGATAATATCCCGATATATATAAATGGTGTGCGGCGTTACTCCGCAATGAAATATTGCCAATCAGGCCGGCTGGCCATATTTATTCCGTTAAAGGAGAGTGAGATGCATCTTTGTTGGGTATGCCGTTGTTATCGCCACCGCCTAACAACGCGGTGGGATACCACCTCAACGAGTTGTTGATGGAGCCGTCCGTCACAATCACTTCTTGTCGGGCGACAAGATCCAATAACAGCCGTCGAGCCCGGTAAACACCGACGTTGACGGCATTGGCCAGTTGCCGTGTCGAGAGCCACTGCTGCTGTGGCGGCGGCCCGGCGACGGGACATTGACGGGGCGATTGCGCGAATAATGTTTGCAGCAGATCGTGCTGCAATTGCCGTATTTCCTTTTGTTTCGGAGATAACGCTTCCATAGCACTTCCTCTGTATTCCGATTGCCGTATTCCTAAGAAAAAACAAACATTCGCCGTCTACCAACAACGAGGTAAAACGCGAACAAAGAAAATTCCTATCTATTTATCAGGATTGAAAAAAAAGGCGTTGCCCGCCCCGTTTTTACCTATGTTCAGGCAGGGGGGGCGTCACGCAGAAACCTAAAATTTTGGTTTATTATATTCACAAAGTGCCACTTTGCGATCTGATTACTTGTGAATCTCTCAAAAACAGGATATTGCTCTATAAAAGTATTTTTTACGATCTATGAGCCTAAAAATAACAGTAAATTAACTTTAATTAGGAAATAAATTGCGAATGTTCGCCTTGATCAAAAAAAGCCTTTTTTTGCTGAGAGGCATTTGCCAGAATATTCATCGCCGGACAAGAAGGGCGGATTAGAAAGTATTGGCCCCTGCTCGTTGTGATTTCGTTTATTTTTATAGGACGAATTCATTAATGGGTGGGCCGCTGCAGACTTACCGTTATCGACTTTTTATTGTCGGTGCCTTTGGGTTTTGGCAGTTAACCAACTAGCAAGATGCTAAAGAATCAGGGCTGCGCACATATAAGCGCGAGCAGGTTTCCTGTTGCTCTTTTTCTTGATTGGAATATGCATTTTTTCTTATAAGGAATATAGGTTCTATGAAACTTAACAAAATCATGATGGCTGCAGTGATTGCATTTGGCGCAAGTTCTTTTGCACAGGCAGCCGATCAGGGACACGGTAAGGTCACCTTCACGGGCTCTATTATTGATGCGCCATGCTCTATTGCGCCTGAGTCGATCGATCAGACCGTTGATCTGGGCCAGGTGTCCAACGTGGCGTTGAAAAACGGCGGCAAATCCAACCCGCGTCCGTTTGAAATCAAGCTGGAGCAGTGCGACATCACCACCCTGAAAACCGTTAAAACAACCTTCAGCGGCGTAGCATCGTCTACCGATAAGGATCTGCTGGGCATCGCGGGCACCGCCAGCGGCGCCGGCGTAGCCATCTCTTACAATGGTCAGCCGATCAAACTGGGTGAAGCGACTACCGCGCAGACTCTGAACACCGGCAACAACACCCTGCATTTCGCCGCCTACCTGCAGGGCGAAGGCGCTTCCGCCGCCATCGTTCCGGGCGACTTCACCGCCGTAGCCGATTTCACCCTGGCTTATCAGTAAGTGAGTCCGAAGGCTTAATCAACCAGGCATGGGGTTCGCCGCATGCCTGGTGAATCTCCCTGTCAAAGGAATGTCGCGATGTTTTTACCAAGGAATCGAGCGGGTGCCGTTCTTTTGGCGTCGTTGGCGTTTGCGCCCGGCTATGCAACTTCCGCCGCGCAGGGGTGGGGCAAGGTCAGTATGCACGGCGCCATTATCGACACCGCCTGCGCCATTGCCGCCGGCAGCCGCGATCAGACGATCGATATGGACACTCTTCCTCTCGGGCAGATCATTCGTGACGGCCAGGGGATGACCAAACCTTTCAGTATTGAATTGGTCAACTGCATTTTGGAACGGCCGGAAAACAAACCTGATTGGAAATTCTTTCAGGTCACGTTTGATGGTTATGCGGAAGGCGCTCTGTTTGGCGTACAGGGCGAGGCGCGCGGCGTCGCATTGAAGATAAAAGACAGCAACGGCACGCCGGTTATTCCAGGGAAACCCTTACCGATGGAAGGAATAATACCGGGAAATAGAGTGCTGAATTATTCCATGACGTTGATGCCGAATCATCAGCCGTTGAAGGCGGGAGCGTATTTTTCCACAGTGCGTTTTAAGCTGGATTATTTTTGATTTTTTCTCGTACTGACGGTTAATTCGTTATTGAAAGGACTTTTATTATGCTTTCACCGGCAGGGAAGTTATTTCGTCTTCAAGCTTTGGGGCTCTGTGTTGCCCTTTCTCTGGGAAATCCGATCGCGTTGGTCTATGCCGCCGACGTTATTCAATTCAATACTGACGTATTAGACATCAACGATCGTAAAAATATCGATCTGAGCCAATTTACGCGCAGCGGCTACATCATGCCGGGCGTTTATACCATGGTGGTGCACGTCAATAAGAACGACCTGCCGGAACAGCCGGTGACGTTTTTGGCGCCTGAGAACGAGCCTAAAGGCAGTGAAGCCTGTCTTTCACCGGCATTGGTCAACCAACTGGGGCTGAAAGAAAAGCTGTTAAGCACGCTGAACTGGACACACGGCGGCCGCTGCCTTGACGCCTCCAGTCTGGCGGGGATGGAAGCGCGCGGCGATCTCGCCAGTTCCGCGCTGTATCTCAACATCCCACAGGCCTATCTGGAGTACAGCTCGGAAAACTGGGATCCGCCTTCGCGCTGGGATGACGGTATTCCCGGGCTGCTGTTTGACTATAACGTCAACGCCCAAACGCAAAAGCACCAGAAAGGCGGCAGCAGCTACAGCCTGAGCGGCAACGGCACCGGCGGCGCCAACCTGGGCGCCTGGCGCCTGCGCGCCGACTGGCAGGCCAACCTCAACCACCAGACCGGATCTTCTCAGCCGACTGACAAACAGTTCGACTGGAGCCGCTATTACGCCTATCGGGCGATCCCGGCGCTGCGTTCGCGGCTGACGATCGGGGAGGATTACCTGAACTCCGACATTTTCGACAGCCTGCGCTTTACCGGCGTCAGTCTGCGATCCGACGACAGCATGTTGCCGCCCAACCTGCGCGGCTATGCGCCGGAAGTGACCGGCGTGGCGAAAACCAACGCCAAGGTGGTGGTCAGCCAGCAAGGGCGCGTGCTGTATGAAACGCAAGTGGCGGCGGGGCCGTTCCGCATTCAGGACATCAACGACGCCGTTTCCGGCGAGCTGGACGTGCGCGTCGAAGAGCAGGACGGCAGTGTGCAGGAGTTCAAGATGAACACCGCCAACATTCCTTACCTGACGCGCCCGGGCACGGTGCGTTACAAGCTGGCGACGGGCAAACCGTCGGAGTGGGGGCATCACCTGCGCGGGCCGATGTTCGGCACCGGCGAGTTCTCCTGGGGCATCAGCAACGGCTGGTCGCTGTACGGCGGTGGCATCGCCGGCGGCGATTACAACGCGCTGTCGCTGGGGATCGGGCGCGATCTGATGGCGCTGGGGGCGCTGTCGTTCGACGCCACGCAGTCGCGCGCGCGTTTGCCGCAGGAGGGCACGCTTACCGGCGGTTCGTATCGGTTGAGCTATTCGAAGAACTTCGATGAATACGACAGCCAGGTCACCTTCGCCGGTTACCGCTTCTCCCAGGAGGACTTCATGAGCATGGGGGACTACCTCGATGCGCGTTACGAAGGGGGACGCAGCGGCAAGAGCAAGGAGATGTACACCATCACCTTCAACAAACAGTTCCGCGATCTGGGGCTCAGCACCTATCTCAACTACAGCCACCAAACCTATTGGGATCGGGCGCCGAACGATCGTTACAACCTGATGGTATCGCGCTACTTCGATATCGGCGATTTCAAGAACGTCAGCGTATCGCTGTCGGCCTATCGCAACCGTTACAACGAGCGCAACGACGACGGGATGTACCTGTCGCTGTCGCTGCCCTGGGGCAGCGCCGGGACGCTCAGTTACAACATGACGCTCGATCGTGAAGAGAACGCTCATCGGGTCGGTTACTACAACCGGGTCGATGAACACAACAACTATCAGATCAGCGCGGGCGCCGCGCGCAGTGGGGCGACCGCCAGCGGGTATTACAGCCATCAGGGCGATATGGCGCAGATCAACGCCAACGCCAGCTACCAGGCCGGTCGCTACAGCGCCGTCGGCATCGGCGCGCAGGGCGGCCTGACGATGGCGGCGGAAGGGGCGGTGCTGCATCGGGTCAATACGCCGGGCGGCACGCGCTTGCTGCTCGATACCGAAGGCGTCGCCGGCGTGCCGGTGCGTGGCTACGGCAGTACGGTGCTGACCAACCGTTATGGCAAGGCGGTGGTGGCGGATGTGAACAGCTACTACCGCAACAAGGCCAGCATCGATCTCAACAGCCTGGGCGACAACGTCGAGGCGACGCGTTCCGTGGTGCAGGCCACGTTGACCGAGGGCGCCATCGGCTACCGCAAGTTCGAGGTGATTGCCGGCGAGAAGGCGATGGCGATCGTCAAGCTGGCGGACGGCAGTGAGCCGCCGTTTGGCGCCACGGTGCTGAATGCCCGCAAACAGGAGACCGGCATCATCAATGACGGCGGCAGCGTTTACCTGTCCGGCCTCAACCCCGGCGAGCGCATGAGCGTGCACTGGAACGGCGCGGCGCAGTGTGAAATCCAGCTGCCGGCGCCGTTGCCGGCCGAAATGCTGATGAACACGTTGCTGCTGCCTTGCCGTCCTCTCACCGGTAACAAGCCGGCGGAGAACGCCAACTGATACCCCCGGCGGAGCGTGCTTCGCCGCTAAACCGCCGGGGCGGAATCGCCCGCCTTCGGCTGACTGGAACCGTGAAGACATGATGAATCTGACTATGACCAGAAAGACCGTTTCCCTTTTGAGCTCGCTCGCCGCCGCGTTGACGATCGGCGCGATCGGCCTGCCCGCCCATGCGGCTATCGCGCTGGATCGCACGCGCGTGATTTTCGACGGCGACCAGAAAACGGTCAGCCTCAACATCAGCAATCAGAATAAGCAATTGCCCTATCTGGCCCAGGGGTGGATTGAAGACGATCGCGGCAACAAGATCCAAAGCCCTTTCACCGTGCTGCCGCCGGTGCAGCGGGTGGAGCCGGGCAAACCGAGCCAGGTGAAGATCCAGTCGCTGCCGGCGGCGCGTCAGCTGCCGCAGGACAGGGAGACGCTGTATTACTTCAACCTGCGCGAGATCCCGCCGCGCAGCAATAAGCCGAACACGCTGCAGATAGCGTTGCAGACGCGCATCAAAATGTTTTATCGCCCGGCGGCGCTCGCCCCGAAAAAGAACGCCGCACCGTGGCAGGAGCAGCTGACGCTGACCCGGCAGGGTGACAAGTACGTGGTGAACAATCCGACCCCGTATTACGTGACGATCGTTGAGGCGAGCGCCGGCAAGGGCGGGAAAGGGGCCGCCGGCTTTGAACCGTTGATGGTGGCGCCGAAGGCCAGCGCCCCGCTGAACGTCTCAGCCGCGAGCCTCGGCAGCGGCCCGTCGCTGGCGTACATCAACGATTACGGTGGTCGGCCGCAGTTGAACTTCCGCTGCGCCGGCAATGCCTGCCAGGTCGTGCCGGTCGCCAAATGACGAGCCGCGCGCAAGCAGGTAAGACCAAGTCATGAACACAGCGGAGTGAACGAATCATGCAACGAAAGAACCCCATGCTGTTGGGAAAGGCCTATGAACGTCATCAGCGACGCACTATTGGCCTGACGGTGTTGGCCGCGCTGATGGTGCCGCTGACGGCGGGCACGATGTTGATGCTGATGCCGCCGGCCCGCGCGCTGGATAACTGGGACGTTGAGGGGGCGAACGGCACGCTCCACGTCTACGGCGCGTTAACGGAAAGCGCCTGCAGCCTGGAAATGACCACCGCCCGCCAGGAGGTATGGCTGGGCGAGACGGGAACGGCGCACTTCCAGCGCCCGGGCGATCGCGGCACGCCGGTCGCCTTCGAGCTGACGCTGAAAGACTGCCTGCGGGCGCCGGCGAGCAACCGCGACGCCTGGACCGGGGTTCTGGCCTGGAGCGGCAGCCAGCCTGCGGTGTCCGTCGCATTTTCCGCGCCGACGGATGACGACGCGCCGGGTCTGGTCAGGGTCGCCGGCGTCACCGGTTTGGGGTTGCAGTTGGCGGATGCCCGCGGTCTGCCGGTCCGCCTCGGCGCGCGCAACAAACCGGTATTGCTGACGCCGGGACAAAACACCCTGACGTATACGGTGACGCCGGTGCGCACTCCGGCGACGCTGAGCGCCGGCGCTTACCGCGCGGCGATCGATTTCCGTCTTTATTACGACTAATACGCCGCTTGCGCCTGGCAGGCGCAAGCATAACCAAAGGGAGTGGCGTCATGCGCGCGACAGAGACGAACCGGCGCCGAAGCGCGCTGCTGGGAGCCGGCATGGTGATGCTGGCCGGCATGATGGCGCAGCCGGCGGCTGCGGCGGAAAACATGCGCTTTCACGGTACGCTGGTGGCCGAGCCGTGTGTCATACAACCGGGGGATGAGGACATCCAACTGGATTTCGGCACCATCGTCGACAAATACCTGTACCTGAACACCCGCACCCACAGCCAAACCTTCGCGTTGCACCTGACCGAGTGCGATCTCAGCCTGGGCAATACGGTGGCCATTACGTTTACCGGTACTGAGAACGCCAAACTGCCCGGCCTGTTGGCGTTGGATGGCGGCAGCCTGGCGTCGGGGATCGGCATCGGGCTGGAGGACAGCAGCGGCAAGGCGCTGCCGCTCAATCGCGCCAGCGATAAATTCCGTCTGAACGCCGGCAACACCACACTCACGCTGCAAGCCTATGTGCAGGGAGAGCCGGAAGCCATCCAGACGAAGTCCATCGGCCGCGGCACCTTCAGCGCGGTGGCCACCTTCACGTTGGAATACGAATAAGCGCCTACAAGGACAAGAAACGCAATGATGAGAAAGCACGTCAATCACGCCCTGCGCATGGGGATGCTGTGCCTGTTGGCGTTGAGCGCCGCCGCTTGCCAAAGCCAAAAGCCGGGCAAGCCTGCCGTGAACACCCAAAATCAGGCTGCGCAACCTCCGTCAGAAGAGGTGTTGCGCAAGCAACGTGAGGCCGAGCAACTGCGGCAGTGTCAGGAGCAACTGGGCGCGTTGCGCACGATCAACGAGAAACAGTATCAGCGCTACAAACAGGCGTTCGACAGCCTGATGAGCGGCGCTTCCCAGTACGCCAACCTGCGCGCCCGGGTAAACGGTGACACGCAGGAGACGGTGGATGCGCTGTATCGCTACAAGGTCAACTATCTGTGTGCCGGGGTGAATCAGGCGGTGTTGACCGGGCTGGCGGATCGCGGGGAGCAGGTTAAATGAGGCTGCGTCTGCTGGGCTGTGTCGCTTTGCTGTTCGCCGGCGTCGCGCAAGCGGACGACGGCGTGCCGGCGCTGCTGCAGTTTGCCGAGCAGTATCAACGGCAGAATATCGGTCCGGCGACCGAAAAAACGGCGCCGGACGACCGTGAGTCAGGGAAAAAAAAGCGTGAGCCGGCGAAGCGCCTGTCGGACAACAGCCAATCCACCTCACCGGCCAAAACGTTTACGCTGAGCCAGGAATTATTGGCGCGCGATCAACAGCTGGCGCGCCAGCGAATGGCGCTGACGGCGCTGCGCCAGGAGCTCGCCGCGCTGCGGGCGGAGAAAGCGGCGCCACCCGTCGCGGCGTTGCCGGACTCGTCAACGCTTCAACAGTGGATCGCCGGGCTGGGCGCCGCCTGGCGCGGTTCGCCCGACGTGCAGCGCGCCGAGGCGCTGTTGCGTCAGGCGACGCAGGAAACCGCCAAAAGCAGAGCGACGGCGGCGCAGGCCGAACGGCGCGTCACCGAACTTGAGTCTGCCGCGCAGGCATCGGCACAAACGCTTGCACAACGCCAACGCGAGCACCAGGAGGCGTTGCACGCTCTGCGCGCCGCGTTGGAAGAAAGCGAGCAGAAGCGGGCCGGTGAGCAGAAGGCGACTCAGCAGGCGCGCGAAGACCTGCTGGCGTTGCGTAAGCGGCTGCAATGGGAGATGACGCCGGAGCAGTTGAAGGATGAACGCAAGCGTTTGTCCTATGCGGCGGGCAGTGCGCTGGGGCGGGATATTCAGGGGTTGATGACGGAGCGTCAAAGCTGGGGCGTGCCGGTGGATCGCGACAGCCTGTTGGCGGGCGTTATCGACAGCGTGTCGGGACGTTTGCAGCTGTCGCCGCAGGAACTGAATACGTTGACGGCGCAGGCGGATGCCGCCGCCGTGGCCGCGCGTGAGAAACGCGTTAACCAGCAGCGGCGGCGCGATGACGATTACCTGACGCAGTTCAGTCAACAAAAGGGCGTAAAGCAGTCGGCGATGGGCTTCTGGTATCGGGTGGATTATGCCGGGGAGGGGGCGCTGGCGCCAACGGCGGTGGTCGATGTTGTGGTGAAAGAGAAGCTGACCGACGGCACGGTGATCCAGGATATGGATCTGAGCGGCAAGGTGCTGTCGCAACCGCTGTCCGAATACCCGCCGCTGTTCCGGGAGGCGATAAGTCATCTGCACAACCACGGCTCGTTGACGATGGTCGTGCCGCCGGCGCTGGCCTACGGTGAAACCGGCTACCCGCCGAAGGTGCCGCCCAACGCCACCATGGTTTATGAATTGCGCATCGACAACAGCCAGGCGCCGGCAAAGGGCGTCCAGGCGGTTAAACGGGAAGCCGACACGGCGGGAGGGCAGGGATGAACACGATGATAAAAATCGCGTTATTTGATGAGAATCGATACTTCAGCGCCGGTTGGCAAGAGGCTCTGGCGCTGCACTTCAGCACTTACGGCAAGCGCACGCTGTTAGTGGATGCGCGGCAGGCTCATGAAGCCGATCTGGTGTTCTGCTATTTTCCTCCCGGCGTGCAAAGCTGTTTTTGTCACCTCTCTGAGGCGCAGCCCGTGGGGCGTAAAACGCTGTATTTCTCGTTGCGAACGCCGGAGGGACGGCATAAACGCACCGTCGGTAACCGCTGCTCGCTGGAGGCCGGCGTCATCTACCACGATATGCCGTTGGTTTCGGCGCTGTATCAGGTGAGCGCCGAGCTGGAGCGGCGCAGCAAATGGTCGGGCCGACTGAGCTGTGGCAGGAACTGCGCATGCCAACACCGGGGCTTGACGTTGCGCGAACAAGAGATCATGCGCTGCATGACGCGGGAGATGGGAGTCACGCAAATCGCCCGGATGCTGGATATTAGCGTGAAGACGGTCAGCAATCACAAGATGAGCGTCATGCGTAAAATGGGATTCCGGCGTAATGCCGAACTTTACGGCTGGCTGCGGCACAGCGCTCGTCCCGGGGCTGTGGGGCTTCGTGCGGGCATTCAGCCCGGCATTGCGGCAGGAAAGGATCGCTATTGAAACGGCGCCGGCCAAGTCACACCGGCCGGCGCCTTAAGTGCCTCGCCGTGGCGATCAGTTGCAGGCCACGACCTTGATCGCCAGCCCGCCCTGTGAGGTTTCGCGGTATTTGGCGTTCATGTCTTTGCCGGTCTCGTACATGGTTTCGATCACCTTATCCAGACAAACCCGCGGTTCGCTGGTCCGGCGCATCGCCATGCGTGCGGCGTTGACCGCCTTAACGGCGGAAATGGCGTTGCGTTCGATGCACGGCACCTGAACCTGGCCGGCGAGCGGATCGCAGGTCAGCCCCAAATGGTGCTCCATGGCGATCTCCGCCGCGATGCACACCTGCGCCGGGCTGCCGCCGAGCAGCTCGGTCAACCCGGCCGCCGCCATTGAACAGGCCACGCCCACTTCCCCCTGACAACCGACTTCGGCGCCGGAGATCGAGGCGTTCATCTTGTACAGCGCGCCAATCACGCCGGACGCCAGGAAATAGCGGGTGTAGGAGTTGGCGTTCACCGGGCGGATGAACTTGTCGTAGTAGGCCAGCACCGCAGGGATGATGCCACACGCGCCGTTGGTCGGCGCGGTGACCACGCGGCCGCCGGCCGCGTTCTCTTCGTTGACCGCCAACGCGAACATGTTGATCCAATCGACCACGTTCATCGGATCGATATTGTTCTTGTCTCCGGTCACCAGAATGCGGCGCAGCGCGGCGGCGCGGCGCGGCACTTTCATCGGGCCGGGCAGCAGCCCTTCGGTGTTGATGCCGCGCTCGATACCGGCGCTCATCACCTGCCAGACATCGGCGAAATGCGCGTCGATATCCGCCTTGCTGCGCAGCGCCAGCTCGTTTTGCATCACCAGGCCGGACAAGGACAGCCCGGTCTCCTTGCAATGCTGCTGCAGATCGTGCGCTGATTTGAACGGATAGGGCACCGGCGTAGCGCCCTCGGCGGACTGGCCGAAGTGCTCTTCGTCGACGATAAAACCGCCGCCGATCGAGTAATAGGTTTTGCTGTGCAGCAGGCGTTCACCGGCGAAGGCGCGGATGCGCATGCCGTTTTCATGCAGCGGCAGGTTGTCGCTGTGGAAGTTCATGCCGCCGTGCAGCGGGAAATCCACCTCGTGGTGGCCGTTGGCCAGCGGCAGGCGGCCGCGTTGCTCAACGTCGCGAATAAAGCCCGGAATGCTGTCGATGTCTACATCGTGCGGCAGGTTGCCGGCCAGGCCCATGATGATGGCGATGTCGGTGTGGTGACCTTTACCGGTCAATGACAGCGAACCGTAGACGTCGACCACCACGCGGGTGGTGTCCTGCAACTGCTGGTGCGCGATCAGCTCGTCGACGAACTGTTTGCCGGCCTTCATCGGGCCAACGGTGTGGGAGCTGGATGGGCCGATACCGATTTTGAAAATATCGAAAACGCTGACCATGGTCTCGCCTCCTTCTTCAGGTTTCAGGCGGTGAATACGGGAAATGGGGGAGTGCGGGAGGGCCGGCGCGCAAGCGGCGCCGGCCGGGCGTGATTAGCCGAGCAGGCTGAACACGATGGCAGAGATGGCGATCAGACCCATCACAACCACGAACACGTTGCTGATGTGGCCGCTGTACTTGCGCATGGCAGGCACTTTACGGATGGCGTACATCGGCATCAGGAACAGCAGCATGGCGATGATTGGGCCACCCAGGGTTTCGATCATGCCCAGGATGCTTGGGTTCAGGGTGGCGACGATCCAGGTGGTCACCAGCATGAAGATAGCGGTCATGCGGTTCAACTTGGCGGTGCTGACGGTTTTGCCGCGGCTCTTCATCGACTTGGCGACCAGGCCGTTGAAGCCTTCACGGGCGCCCAGGTAGTGGCCCAGGAACGATTTGGTGATGGCGACGAAGGCGATAACCGGCGCGATGTACTCGATCATCGGGTTGTTAAAGTGGTTGGCCAGGTAAGACAGAATCGAGATGTTCTGCGCCTTGGCTTCCGCCAGGTTTTCCGGCGTCAGGCTCAGCACGCAGCTGAACACGAAGAACATCACGGTCAGCACCATCATGATGTGTGCATAAGCCAGAATGCGGGAGCATTTCTTCTCGGCGTCTGCGCCGTACTCTTCGCGTTTGGCGACGGCGAAGGCGGAGATGATCGGCGAGTGGTTGAAGGAGAACACCATCACCGGGATTGCCAGCCACAGGGTCATGATCAGGCCGTGACCCATGCCGGTACCGCTGCCGGACAGCGACACGTTTTCGAAGATGGCGCCGGTCCAGTTAGGGATCAGGTATACCGCCAGCAGCATCAGCACCGCCACGAACGGGAAGACCAGGATGCTCATGGTTTTCACGATGGCCTGCTCACCGAAGCGCACGATGGTCATCAGGCCGACGATCAGGATCAGCGACAGGATGGCGCGCGGCGGCGACGTCATGCCCAACTGGTGGGTAATGAAGCTGTCGACGGTGTTGGTGATCGCCACGCTGTAAACCAACAGAATCGGGTAGATGGCGAAGAAGTACAGCAGAGTAATCAGTTTACCGGCGGTGATGCCGAAGTGCTCTTCTACCACGGCGGTGATGTCTTCACCGGGATTTTTACCGGACAGAACGAAACGGCACAGGCCGCGGTGGGCAAAGAAGGTCATCGGGAAAGCGATGATGGCCATGATGATCAAAGGAATCAAACCGCCGATGCCGGCGTTGATTGGCAAGAACAGGACGCCTGCGCCGATGGCGGTGCCGTACAGGCCCAACATCCACATGGTATCCGTTTTACGCCAGGTAGTGCTGGAACCCGAAGCCGCAGAGGCAATTGTGCCGGTCTGTGTAGTGTCCATAAATATCTCCGAAGTGAACACGAATTTAAAATTAAAAGGCAAAACTTAAGGTTAAACCGTCAAACGTCCTATTCAGGCAACGCTTGCGGTAAGAATCAGGTGTTGCTTGCGGGGATGTTTTGGCGTCCCCCTGGTTGTTTATTGTGTTCATTACCACAGGCACAGCGCCGGGTAATTCACCAAAGACTTTTCACCGCCACGGGGTGATAAAAGTCGTTACCGCTGCCGACAGGTCTTTGCCTGTCGATTTTTGTTGGCGGCAAGATAACGATTTACAGTAGAAACAACCGTGATCCTGCTCTCAAATGCGTAATGTGTGCAGTTATCTGCTTTTTCATCGATTTTTCGCGCATTTGTTGCACATTTGTGTAAGATTTTGTGCTGAGAACGCTCTCATAAAAATTTCTGCGATTATGCGGCTTGTACAATAATCAGCCGGATAAAGCGCTGTGCTCAGCAGCAAGCCGAGCAATATATTTTATGCGTGGTTTTGGATCTAGCTAAAAACCCGGATTAAGCAGTTTTAGTGACGTAGATCACATTGTATTTTTAAGTCAAATGAGCGGTATTTATTTGTTTTTAAAGGGGTTTAATTGAAAATCGCCGCTAGTAACGAAGGGAAATTACTTACGTGGTTAGCGGATAAAAATGCGTAACCATTCATCATATAAATAACAGATAGCTAACAGGTATTGGCGAGATTTGCTGCAATAGCCTAACCGGCCGTTTATTTAAACATCCCGGTCTTTGGCGCGATTTATCATATAAAAGCCATAAATAGTCGTTAATTCATCCAGCCGAAAGCGGGTTTGACCAGAGAGAAAATAATCACTCGGGTGACCTGTTGCATTTTATTAACCTGATGTTGCGTGAGGATAAGCGAAAAATGCGTATCGATTGCGCATTATTTGTTCATCTCGGGCTGTGGGAAAAGAGAGATTTCAGCGGCGCGCCGTCGTTTCCGACGGCGCTGAAGGGGGATCAATAGCGGGTAGCGATGGCGTTATCGTTGAAGAACGCCATGAAGTCGGCGTCCGGCTGGCGATCGGTGATCACCCGATCGAACTGCGTCAGCGGGCCGATACAGGCCGGCTTGATTTTGCCGAACTTGCTGTGATCCGCCACCAGGATCTTTTGCTGCGCCATCGCCATCGCGCGATGCTTCATCTCCAGCTCGTCGAAGTTGAAGCAGGTGGCGCCGTGCCGCAGGCTGAGGCCGGCGGCGGAGATAAAGGCGATGTTCGGGCAGATGTGATCGAGCTCATTGCGGCCGCCGACGCTGGAAAAGATGTAGTTGTTCGGTTTGAACTCGCCGCCGCACAGGATCACCTTGCAATTCGGTTTGTCTTGCAGCGCCAGGAAGGTGTTCAGCGAATGGCACACGGCGGTGAAGGTCAGTTCGTCGGCAATGGCGTCGATGATCGTCGGGGTAGTGGTCCCGCAGTCGAAAAACACCGTGTCGTTTTCATTAATCAACGGCGCCGCCAGCAGGCCGATGCGCCGTTTCTCCGTGACCTGTTTGGCTTTTTGATCGGAAACGAAGTAGTTGGTTACGCCGTTGCTGCGCGGATCGGTCACCACATAGCCGCCGAGCAGCACCACCGCCGCCGGCTCGGCGCTCAGATCGCGGCGAATGGTCATCTCCGAGACCCCCAGCAGCGCGGCGGCTTCTTTCAGGTGGATCTTGTCAGCGCGTTTTAACGCCTGAACTAACCGGTTGATACGTTCTTCGCGCCGCGTTTCCATAGATCCGTCTTCCCACAGGTAGTAGAGGTAAAAAAGCGTGCCGCCGTTTCCGGCGCTAAACACAACGATGCGGGGCAATATCGGGCCGCATCGGCCGCCCGTATTGTCCCGCATCGTTGTGTATTGGCTGCGCCCGTCAAGGCGCGCCGACGATCAGTAGCTGCCAGCCGCCGCCTGCGCGCCGGATACGATGGCAACGCCGGAGCTGGTGCCGATACGCGTGGCGCCGGCTTTGATCATCTTCTCGGCGGTGGCGCGATCGCGCACGGCGCCGGAAGCTTTCACGCCCATTTCGCTGCCCACCGTCTCGCGCATCAGTTTGACGTGCTCTTCCCGAGCGCCGCCGGTGCTGAAGCCGGTGGAGGTTTTAACGAAGGCGACATCGAGTTCGCGACACATTTCACAAACCTGGACGATCTGCGCATCGCTGAGCAGGCAGGTTTCCAATATTACCTTCAACGGGATCGCCGCGCAAACCTCGCGCACGGCGGCGATGTCGGCTTTCACTTCGTCCAGCAGGCCGCTTTTCAGCCAGCCGACGTTGATCACCATATCGATCTCTTGCGCGCCGGCGGCGATCGCCGCTTTGGCTTCAAAGGCTTTGGCGACGGTCAGGCCGGCGCCCAGCGGGAAACCGATCACCGAGCAGACTTTCACGGTGCTTTCCTGCAGCAGCTGGGCTGCCAACGGCACGTAGCCGGAGTTGACGCACACCGCATAGAAGTTGTGCTGCTGGGCTTCTTCGCACAGTTTGGCGATCTGCATTTCGGTGGCGTCCATGGCCAGCAGAGTGTGGTCGACATAGCGGGCGTAATCGATGTTTTCGGAGGTCATCGCGGTTCCTTAATGAAGTTGAGAAAAGAGCGTTGATAGAGGATGTGAAAATAATAACATTACAATGCGGGTAAACCTAGCGGGATTTGAAAAATGTCGACGAGATCATAGTTATCTCACTGTTATATGTATAACTTAGGGGAGGTTTATTTGTTATTTAAATAACATTTTCAGCGGCCGCTCGCGGCCTGCGCGGGCGAAATGTCGAGGGAAAACGATGAAAATCAACATTGATCTGGTTCCTGCCGCGTTCGGGGCGCATCGGCAGGCGCTGTTCCGCAATGCGGATTTCGCGGTGAGCGCCCATCGCTGCGCAGAGCGCGGGCCAATGCTGACGCTGGCGAATCGGCGCGGGGCACTGACGGTCTTGCCGTATCAGGGCCTGGCGATTTGGGATGCTGAATTTGACGGTTACTCATTGAAATCGGGCCGCCGCAGCGGGCGGGGCGCTGGAAGAAAGCGCGATGATGTCGCCGCGTTCTGCCCCGCCTGGCCGAGTCACGACGGCGCATCGCTCCAGATGCAACGCGTGTGGCTGCAGCTGGCGGGCGATGAGCTGACGTTGCAGGGCGAAGGCGAGCGGTTGGGCGAGGGATGGCGCATCGGCCCGGCGCTGCGTTTGGCGGCGCAGAGCGCGCAGTTCGCCATTGAGATGAAAGTCACCAATCTGGCCGATCGGCCGCAGCCGCTGCGCTATGTGTGCCGCCTCAACTACGATTGCATTCCCGACGCGGTATTCCGCCAAAACTTGCCGACGCCGGCGCTGTTGGGGGAGGCGCTCGGGCAGGAACTGCTATGTTCCGACGATCTGTCTCGCTACGTGGACCGAGCCGAATTCTTTATGCTGGCGCCGCAAGGCCGGCGCTATGTAACGCGTTTCGCCACCGGGCAATTCAACTATGGTCTCCGGCGCATCGCCGTTCAGGGCAACCGGCAGTTGCTTTCCTTTATCCAGCCGGCAAACTGCCGCCCGAATGCGCCAGAGGGTGAGGGAGTGATGCTGGGAGCGGGAAAAACGCGGGCGTTCTGCGTGACCACCGGCGTGGTGTGAAATAAGCAGGGGCGGTAACGCCCCTGTCATGTTGTGCGGTTACTCTTTCACCCAACCGCGGCGAATGGCGAAGGCGAACAGGAAACGATACAGGCGCGACAGCCTGTCGGCGATGACATCGCCGAACAGATTCCACACCAGTTGGGCGAACAGACAGCCCACCAGGCCGAGCAGGAAACCGCCGACCATATCCAGCGGCCAGTGCACGCCGAGGTAAACGCGTGACCAGGCGATGCCGACGGCGACGATCATCAGCAGCACGCCGGACCAAACGCGGTGCCAGAACAGGAACGCCAGCGCGAAGGTAAAGATGGCGGTGCCGTGATCGCTCGGGAACGAGCTGTCCGGCGCGTGTGGCAGGAAGGTATAACCGACGCCGGCGACGAACGGGCGCTCATGCGGCAGCAGCGCGCCAATAGCGGAAGCGGCAAGCATGGCGAACAGCAGCGCGATAGTGGTTTTCGCTACCACCTGGCGTTGCGAAACCAGCTGGCTTTGCGGCCCCCACAGCCAAAGACCGACGATCAGCAGCGGCACGATGATGATCAGATCGCGCGCCAAAAAGGTGGCGAAATCGATCATCCATTCGGGAGACGCCGGAGTCGCATTGATCCAGGCGAAAAGAAAATGGTTCAACTGTTCCATAACCGTTACCTCGTCTTGCGGCGCCAATAGCCGCTAACCGTCCAATAAATAGCCAACTGGCTTAACCAAACCCACCAACCCGCCCACAGGTTATGGGTAAGAAAATGTGCGCCGCGCATGATCTGACCAAAGCCCATCACCATGCCAAGCGCGATGCCGCCGCACCAACACCACCAGGCGAGGCGCGGGCGCTGCGGATAAAACAGGAAAAACAACGCCATCACCGCGAAACCGCTCGAGGCGTGCCCGCCGGGGAAACAGCGGCCGGGGCCCGGCAGCGCCGGTACCGCGCCGAATAAAGGGAAGGACATCGCCTTGCCGCCGTACTCAATCAGATCCCACGGGCAGGAGTGCGCGCTGGTGGCTTTGAGAATGCCCACCACCAGCGGGCCGATGCCAATCAGCAGCATGGTCACGATCAGGCGCGCGCTGCGGCGATAGATGCCCCAAAACAGCGTCAGCACCGCGCCTACGATCACTATCTGTTTCAACAGGCGGTGATTGATCAGATCCAGCCAATAATTGTTTTGCCACGGGAAATGCCCGCTGGCGGCATCGTACCAATAGTTGCTGATCGCCCAATCCAGCTGTTCGTTGCGGGAGAGCCACAGAAACACCAGACCGCTGATCAGCAGGCCAAAAACCTGCCAACGGTAAAAGGATGTCGACAGGGAGTAAAGGGCGGTTGTCTTAATTTGCGGTGCCGTTGAGGATTGATTTAATGACGATTCTGGATTCACGCGCAGGCTCGGTGACAGGATTGAATGACGTCACTGTAATAATTCTGTCTTAAGAAAACCTTAGTCCGCCGGCAAGAAAATCCTATCTGATACACCCGCTTGTACGAAGCTAATCGCTTGTTTTTCTCGTCTTAACCCGAGGGTGTGCTGGCTAATTGCTCCGGTTAACGGTTTATATCAGGCGATTGTCACTATTGATTGCCTATTGTAAAGAAGATTAAACCTGTGGCGGGCTTGGCGGTAGTGTATTAGTTTATAGTCGGATTATTTGACAAAGTGTAGGGATAAAACATGAACAAGGCATCCGTTGTATTTTCCGGCCTGCTGATGGCCGTTTCCGCTGGCGCTATGGCGGCGACCTCTGGCGATGACGCAGACATGAGCAAACAGCCGCTGGAAAAAGTCGCGCCTTACCCGAAAGCCGAGAAGGGCATGAATCGCCAGGTGATCTACCTGCCGAAGCAAGAGCACGAAGAGAACTACAAGGTAGAACTGCTGATCGGCAAGACGCTGGAAGTGGACTGCAACCGCCATATGATTGGCGGCACGCTGGAGACCAAAACCCTGTCCGGCTGGGGTTACGATTACCTGGTGCTGGAGAAGCTGTCTGAACCGGCCTCGACCATGATGGCCTGCCCGGACAATACCAAGACCAAGAAATTCATCGCCGCCAACCTGGGCGACGCCGCGATGCAGCGCTACAACAGCCGCCTGCCGATCGTGGTGTATGCGCCGAAAGACGCGGAAGTGAAATACCGCATCTGGAAAGCCGAAGACACCGTAAGCCAGGCTGAGCAGAAATAACCGCCGCCTGACGCCGCTCCGCTGGCCATTCCCGGTTGGCGGAGCCTTTCTCCTTCCTGTCTCCTTATCATTCCCGCATCTTTGACACTCGACTGATTGCTTTCGGACGTGGCTTTTAGGCGCGACATGGCAACGAAATACGCAAGTCAATACCTCTTCACAAGTGCACAGGAAGCACGCAGCTGCATGGATGGAAGAGGATGCGTGCGTATAGAAATAGAGCAAAGAAATCTTTACTGAAGTGTGATAATTTTGCGCATGCCCTATTAATGGAATGACACAGAAGATAAGGATATCCAATGCGTTATCGTTCGCTAACGCTCGACGAGCCCCGTAACAGCCGCACACCTGGCGAGTTGCTTGATGATGGTGCGCCTGTGCCGACCACGGAACCCTGCGAGTGGGCAGGCACCGTATGAAACTGATTCATTTCTCCTCTGAACACACGGCGCCGGAAAGCTTTTCCAGGATACTTAACCCGACAGCAGCGCGGCATGAGCTGGAACGGCACTATTTGTTCGGCGGCGCAGCCGGCATATCGATAAGCAGCCGGTATCCTATTACCCGCAATACTCAATCCGGGATTGGCGTCACCGGTTATCGTGAGGACGTGGCTATGAAGCGCAGCGTACTCGATGAGATCAACCGGGGCGGCTTGCTGGCGATTGATCAGGGAATCGGCACCTGGACGCCGACGAAATATGCCTTTTACGTCGACGCGGAAGGCCGATTACAGCGCTACCCAGGCAGCTCTCTTCCCGCCTTTTATCCTACCGGGCGCGTGATCGCCCGCTATGAAGAAATGGTCAGCCGCTATGGCCACCGGGCAAAACCGACGGTGCTGCCGGCGAGGCAGAGTACGACCCGGAATCCCCCTCTGCAACAAGCCATCGCGACCGCAGTGGCAACCGTTGCCGCCACGGTGCAGGCCATCCGTCCACTGACCAAGGCAGAACGCTGGCAAGAACGCCAGTACCTGATAGGGAGAGGCAACCGCAGCATTTACCCGGATGCGCGCCTGGCGGCACAGCGCCTGGCGGAGAACAACATCGCGGTCGAAAAGGCGAAGTTGGCTGAGAATGTCTATAAGACCACTAACCCGCTCAAGGACACGATAGACATCCCTGAAGGCTGGAAGGATATCAGTAACAATGATGGGGCGCTGGGTCAACTCGGTTTAAGCAAAGATATGCTCTATGACGATGAGGATACGCCGGGCTTTCTGGCTCGGGTTTATCAGCCTGATGAGAAGGTCTTTGGCAAAGCGATGAACCCGACGGTGGTGTTCCGCGGATCGCGTGCGCCCGAGTTCCCGGAGGGAATAAGCAAGGCTGCCCAGAAAGCGTTATTGAACGGCGATTTGCCAGGGATTAAAAACCTGAGTGACTGGTCAAATAACGGCGCTCAGGGGTTGGGGTTTAATTCTGAATACTATAAACAAGCCGTTATAATTGGCGATAAAATTTCGAAAGTATCAAATATTGACGTTGCGGGTCATTCATTAGGAGGCGGTATGGCCTCTGCGACCTCCATAGCCAGCGGCAAACCGGCTTGGACGTTTAATGCAGCAGGCCTGAATGCGGGAACCGTCGAAAAATACGGTGGCTCTATAATAGGCAGCGCCGATAATATTCAGGCGTATCGCGTAAAAGGGGAGCTGTTGACCAAGCTGCAGGAGGTTGATTTGTGGGAAGATGCCAAAGACCTTAAATTTTATCCCCCGGCGGTGATGGCGAAAGAGCGGTTGTCCATGTTGGCGCCTGACGCCGTGGGAGTAAAGCACACGCTTCCCGGTGGAACAGGTTCACTGCTGGATAAGCACGGTATAGACCAGGCGATACAATGCATTGAAAATGAGAAAGACGATGACATTGCCACAATCAAGGGACGAATATGAAAAAAATCATACTCATTATCACGATGCTAGTGTCTATGCTCATCATTCAGGGGTGCAAACAAGGTATGGATTTACAACCGCAGGATTATTTTGAAGGGACGCAGCTGGACATCGCCAACATCATCTACGAGGGTGACAGGCAAAAGCTGGATAAGGTTTTACCGACGGTAAGCAAAGAAACGTTAAATCGACCGGGCAAGGCGGAGATGACGTTGCTATTCTGGGCGATAAATAACGCTATCTTTGACAAGAACACGCCAGAGCGGCTTAAGATAATTACAGATCTGGTTAAGGCAGGAGCAGACCCACTGCAGCCAAGGCCGGAAGGGAGAAGTAGTCCCGCTGAATTTGTTATGAAAGCAGATAAGGGAATCTGGATAAAATCCATGTTAGATGGGGGGCTATCTCCTAATGCAAAAGATAAAGTCAACAATAAGCCAATTATATTTAAAAGTATTCTTGCGAAGAACACAGAGACATTAGAGGTCATGTTGGATTATGGCGCTGATATAAATATAAGAAATTCACTGGGTGATACGCTGCTCATCGATGCTTTAGATTATCACTCCTATGACCACGTCATTCTTCTATTAGAAAAAGGCGCCGATAGCGATATAAGGGGCAACTCGGGTTGGACGATGGGCAATCAACTGCAACGGCTGATTAATAGAAGTCCGGACGGCAGTGAGGCGAAAGCGTCTCTTGAGCGCATCAAAGACGAGCTAATTAAGCGTGGTGGGAAATGGCCACCTCTCCCTGTCAGTAAATAAGCCGTTCTCAGTATCCAAGGGCATAGAGGGATGCTGATACGGTGAAAAAGCAAAGTTGAACCGTGGTTACGCTTAAAATGGAGATGGCATGAGGCACAGCGCTCTTATCATTATCATGTTGCTGTCGATGCTCATGATGCAGGGATGCGAACAAGGTAGGGATCTACAGCCACAAGATTATTTTGAAGGGACGCAGCTGGACATCGCCAATATCATCTACGAGGGTGACAGACAAAAGCTGGATAAGGTTTTATCGACGGTGAGCAAAGAAACGTTAAATCGACCGGCCAAGGCGGAGATGACGTTGTTATTCTGGGCGATAAATAACGCTATCTTTGACAAGAACACGCCAGAGCGGCTCAAGATCATTACGGATTTGGTCAAGGTGGGGGCAGATCCACTGCAGCCAAGAACTGAGGGGGGGAGTAGCCCAGCTGAATTTGTTATGAAGGCGAATAAAGGCGTATGGATACAAGCTATGTTAGAGGGCGGGCTCTCTCCAAATGCTAAGGATAAGGTTCATAATCAACCCATTATATTCAATAGCATCTTTGCAAAAAATACAGAGACATTAGAGGTCATGTTGGAGCATGGCGCTGATATAAATATAAGAAATTCATTGGGTGATACGCTGCTCATCGATGCTTTAGATTATCACTCCTATGACCACGTCATTCTTCTATTAGAAAAAGGCGCCGATAGTGATATAAGAGGCAACTCGGGTTGGACGATGGGCAATCAACTGCAACGGCTGATTAATAGAAGCCCGGACGGTAGTGAGGCGAAAGCGTCTCTTGAGCGTATCAAAGACGAGCTAATTAAGCGTGGTGGGAAATGGCCGCCGGCTCCTGTCAGTCAATAAGCAAACCCGAAGTGGCGGGATGCTAAGATCAATCCAATTAGTGACCGACGGTACCGTTATGGCCAGTGGCGACGAGAGTGCTGTTGTTAAGTCCCGTTTGTGACGCCATCTCTTTGAACAGTGGAGGACCCACAAGCAGCGTTTCTATGTTGAAACCTGCACATTGATAGGGAGGCTGGCGTAAGCGACGCTCAGAGATAGGATGCTTTATGCCTGACGACGAGGCCGCGACAGCAGGTGTTGCGGGCTGCTTCAGGCAACAAAAAACCCGATTTCCTCATCACAATAATAAAATCAATAAGTTAGTTGTTTTATAAAGAGTTTTAATGTCGGTGAAGGGTGAGGAAATACGGGGATTGTCAATCTATGCCGCCACTTTGTCGCCACTTGGCATCGTCGCCAGCGGATTGAATTGCAGGGCGGTTTCGAGGTGTTCCGGCGCAAGGTGGGCATAGCGCATCGTCATCTTAATATCATGATGGCCAAGGATGCGTTGCAACACCAGAATGTTGCCGCCCGACATCATAAAGTGCGCGGCAAAAGTATGGCGTAGCACATGGGTTAGCTGGCCTTTGGGCAATTGAATGCTGGTGTTTTCGAGTGCGGCCATGAATCGGAAATAGCATTCGCTGAAAAGTCTGTCCTCACCCCGTGCTACCAGCTTCTTATACAGTGTTTTGCTGATCGGCACGCTGCGGTTCTTTTTGCCTTTGGTACGGATGAAGGTGATCTTATGCGGTGTTATCTGTGACCGGGTAAGGTTTTCCGCTTCTCGCCAGCGTGCGCCGGTGCTGAGACATACCTCGACCACAAGCGGCAAATCAGTATCGCCTTTGCTGCAGGCTCCTAATAGCTCCGTGATTTGTGCGTGGGTAAGCCACGCCATTTCCTTTTCTGCCACGGTGAACTTACGCATGTTCTCTAGCGGATTTGGCTGGTTCCATTCGCCTAGCCGCGCTAGCTCGCTGAACATGCCGCTTAGGTAACTTTGTTCAAGATTGACGGTGACAGGTTCTGCACCATTCTTCCATTTCTCGGAAAAGTAGATTTCACCGGACAAACGCTTATCACGATAATGCGCGAAGTCTTTCGCAGTGAAGGTGGTAGCAGGGGGATCGCCTAGGGCATCAATCACAAGGCTTAGTTTTTTGTAGGTGCGTTCGCCTGCCGTGAGGGATTGACCGTGGAGGCTGTACCAAAGTTTGGCAACCTCACTTAGCTTGCGGCGATCAACCGCCTCGCCTAACCATGGCTTATTGTCTACTTGTTCCATAGTGAAGCGTTCAAACGCCAAGGCTTCTCCCTTGGTTGCGAACTGCTTACGTACCCTGCGGCCTTCACGGCCTGCAGGGTAGCATTCACATAACCACTTACCGGATGATTGTTTCCGAACTGCCATTGTAACCCCTCTTAAAAGTAGGGTATATTTAACTGTTTAAAATCACAGTGGTCAATGTTTGTTGTAAAAACAACTTATAAAAATCATTCAAAAGATGTTGCAAGCTCTATAAAACTTAAATATCCGTCGGTTGAATAAATTTCCATATCGCTGTCCAACTCTAATAAGACTCCGTAATGCATTATTAGCTTGTCCATGTCGGATAATACATCTCCGAAAGTGAAATGCGAATTTTGCCCTGACTCTTTAACCGCCTGTCTATATAGAGGGAGTGAAGTGATAAATGATGTGAAACGTTTCATATAATCTCTAACATACACACTTATATTCGAAATCTTTAAGCTATTATGCCTGGTTGCATGAGTTCCTGAACGATAATAATCTTTTCCGATATTGCCTGCGCTGCAATCTAAAGTGAGATTAAGCTGTGCCATAGGAAGGCTTTTAATGCTTGTGCTTTCATATATCAACTTGTCCACAGTAGTGTTTCCGACGCTCTTTCCTAATATTTTTTGCAAAAGATCGTTATCTTTTTCATACATAATCATTAGAGCTATAAGGGCCAAGTAATCTATTTTTTTCTTGAAGCTGTTGCTCTGAATGAGATCAATGAATCTTTCAGTGTTTCTTATCGAGTCTCTAAGGTTTAAGCGGAATGCATTAAATATCTCTGAGATGTTTTTGGTTAATTGTTCAATGCTTGATGGCTTGGGGATTATGTTTTTTGTTAGATCTTTGAAATCATCCTTTAATACTTCTTCAAATCTATTTTTAATTACTTCATGTATGTCTGGTGCTTTCAATGAGAATCTTCTATGGAAAAAACGGCCTAAATAGTCATTGGCTCCAAAATCGTTACCATAAACATTTTTTATTGAATGCTGAAGTTGATTTGTGTCTGTTGCAATTACAAAAACAAATTTATCAATGTTAAATATGTGCTTCACTATTTCTAGAAGAGATATAGCATAACTAGGCCTGCACCTATCTAACTCATCTATAAATATAAATATTGGTGATGAATATCCTTTTTGGAAGCTCAAATCCCCCCAGAAGGTAAGTTCTTTCTTTAGTTTTACAATTGCTTCAGATTTCTCTTTATGTTCAGAAAGCATTAACTCAGCGGCTGTCTTGGAAATATCTGAAATGCTATCTATACCACCATATTCTTTCACTAAACCCGATAATATGGCAGGGATAACTCCCTTAGTAAATCTGCCAATTGAGCTAAGTGACCTTATTAGTCTGACATCCAGCACACCAGAATATTTCTCTATTTGATTTATTATTGATGAGAATAGTGTAAGGAATGCATCATCTGAAAAATCCTGTTTCCATGCATCAATATATATGCATGGATGTGATTCTTTAATTGAGCTATACATTCTTTTGATAAAGAATGTTTTTCCAGCACCCCACTCTGCATTCAAGTTTATTACGGTGTTGTTCTCCTTTCCTTTTTCTCGAAGATAAAAATAGAGATATTCAGCATATTTTCTCCTCTCTAATTTGTCTGCGTAAAGGCTTTCTTCTTCGCCGTCAATAACTATTTTTATATCTTTTGACCAGTCCCAATCCATATCAAAATTCGTGTTCTTCATCTCATCTCGCTCTGATTTGTCTTGATTGTATTCCATCGATACTAGTGACTTTTGTTGTGAGATTAAACTGGTGTACAAACAGAGAGTATTCTTGCAATTGCATGTATCTCATCAAACTTACACTCAAATGAGTGCTTTTGGTCGGAGATTTTTAATCTATTCCCCGGAATTAGAACTATGTCTCTGATGCTTATGTTTCCATCAATATCAATAAGCCAAGTGCCATCATAAATGTCTTCATAAGTTTGAGATGCAATATATTGAATTTTACCATCGATTATAACTAATGGTTTTTTTACGCCTACGGGAAGAAAATTCTTATCCAGCAATAGAGTCTCACTGTCAAGAAGCTGGCGACCTAGCAGTTTTTTGGTCGGTACAGCAAGCGCTGATGGTGCTGTAATGACGTTTGGCTCATACATCTCACCTTGGCCATAAGTTAACCACCGCAAGGATGCCCCTGTGTCCAAAGCACATTTCAGTACATACTCGGCAGGGAAAGAGTCTCGCACTTGACGGTTAGATAATGCGCTAGCTGTCACACCTAACGCATCGCATAAGGCAAGTTTTGTCTTGACCCCGTAGGCCTCAACCATCCTTTCGATAGCTGCTTTAGCACCCTGATTAAATTCCATACACCACCAAAACAAAGTAAATCTCATTGACTAATCCGAATCGGGGCATTAAATTTACCTCGAATCGGGGTTTTTGGCGTTGAACGCCATTAACCACCACTTAACGCGACCCGCCACAGGTCATCGGAGGATCTTGCACTATGCGTAAAAACATTTCAATCACGGTTCCTACACCGCACGTAACCATAGAAAAATACTGTGAACTCACAGGGTTATCTAAGAATACAGTTGATGACATGCTTGCTGATGGGCGTTTGTCATCATACCGCCATCGCTTAGGTACTGGTGCAAAACGAGAGAAAGTGCTCATCAATATGGTGAAGCTTACGCTCAATGCTCTCTCGGAATGTGAATTTACAGTTACTGTTTGAGATGTTGCCAGACGCAAAAGGGGAGAGGAATGTTTGATTTTGAAGTTTCAAAACATCCACATTTTGAGATGGCGTGTCGCCAGTTTGCTGTTCGGCAAAACCTTGTGCGCGTTGCTGAACAGATTGAAATGAAGCCGCAGATGCTCCGCAACAAGCTGAACCCAGAACAACCGCATCAGCTGAGTTGCACCGAACTGTTGGCAATCACTGATGCAACGGAAGATTCCAGCTTAGTAGATGCCTTGCTGGCACAGTTGAACTGTTTACCTTCAGTGCCAGTTAATGAGGCATGTGCTGGCAACATATCTACATACGCGTTGAAAGCGACAGCGGCAGTAGGTTCAGTTGCGGCGGCGGCGGTAGAAGGCGATCACAAAACGGCATCTCGTAAATCCGCTCTACTCGATAGCGTTAACACGGCGATCCGTCATCTGTCGCTAATCGGCCTGACCGTTCAAAACCGTATTCAATCCAATCCGGCTTTGGCCACAACCGTAGATGTTATCGGTGGCTTGGGTGCTGTGGCGGGATTGGCTTGAAATCGTAAATAGAAAAGAGGCGGGTATGAATCACGCAGTAGAGCAGGATAGAGCAAATAATCGTATTGAAGAGCTTGAAGCCGAAACTCTCGCACATTTGATTAAGGTCGGGGTTATTCGCCTTGAAAATGATGCAGAAACCTGCAGAACGGAGCTGGTTAAAAATTTAAGATTGGCATTTAAGCAAATGCAAGATTCTACAGATATAACTTTTTGCAAAAAACTTTATTTGAGTGGTGCTCATGTTGGGAATGTTTATTGCAGTTTGTCTGTTTGGGGAACGAACAGCCTCCAAAGAGAGGCTGAAGTATTTAGTGCTATTGGTAAAACTATTAATCAACTGAATGAACAGCGAAAAACGATTTAAAGCCTGCGCTAAGCACATTAAGGTCAGCAATTGCCTTAAGAGTTGCATCTTTCATAGGGTCGTTAGTTTCGGAGAAAGTATTCATGATGTTTAGGAAGTTCTTTCTGCTGTTCTCATCAAGAGAAGCTCCGATTGCACAGATCATAACCTCAAGCGCAATTAGGCGGTCATTAACAGTGTGTTGCAGGCGAGACTCTTTAGCTTGTTCAAAAAATGTATCTAGCTGCTGACGTTGCATAGGTAGTCCTTTATTGGTAGTTGGTTGTTTTTGGCGATTCGATCCTACCACAGCAACCATGTGCCGGGCATGGCTAAAACCCGGTTTTCATTCTCAACTGCCTACATTGTGGACTGTTGAGAATGGATTAATTAGGAGGGTAAATATATGCCTATATCTATAGCACCGCTGTTGAAACAGCAAAGTCCGTCGCGCCATTTTGGAAACGGCTTTATTGAACTACCGGACGGAAAACGTTGGCGGCCACGTCACGATCAAGCTGCATTGCTGCACGGTCTGTCTACTGCAAAACCTGCGCAGCTGCTGCACCGTTTGTTCTGCCGCTAATTGGGGTTGATATGTTACTGGCAACGGATGACCAAAAAGCCATTGGTATAAAGCGTATTTCGCAGATTAAGCGGGATCTCTTTGAACATAGAAGGAATGTGGCACAAGACGCTTTTGATAAGTCGCCGGGGCATATCCGCAGAACGCTTTGTTTTCATGCTGGGCTGAAAGAGCGGCATGTAAATATGAAATTTGTAGAAATGAGTTATACCGAACGTCAGAAATTAATATGGGCATTTAATGACATTATTGATTTGTCAAAAACTTTACCGCGTTTTATCAGTAATGATGATTGCGAATTAAACACTAATTAACGGCATTGCGTAATTCTGGCGTTAACCCGCCGGGCATCGTTTTGCCTAAAATAAGGAATTAACAAAATGAATAAATGCATTATCGGGTTTGATCCTGCCAGCGGCAAAGATGTTAGTACCGTTACTGTTTTACTTAACGATGCTCGCATGGATGAGCGCAGGAATCAGGCTGAGGTTGCGGCGGCTCGCTTGGTGCGTTTGGCTGCGCACATCACGTGCGGCGGCCTAAGTGTAACTGAAGCTGTAGAGCTGCTGCGCCAAGAAGCTGAAGCCATCGAGAATCAAGCGCAGGAGTTGCACTGATGGCCGACCTCATGGATTTGTCACAAGAGCGTCAGGCTCTGCTATTGGATGCACAGATTGCTAACGCCCGTAAGTTCCCGGTCATGCCTTCTGCTTTCAAATGTGAAGACTGCGACGAACCGATCCCCGAAGCGCGCCGCATTGCCCTTTCTGGGGTCGACACCTGTGTTTCCTGTCAACAGCTGCGTGAGGCCAAGTGTCGTTCTTACGTGGTGCAGTCATGACAAGCTTTTTTATCGTGCTCAGCCTGCTGCTTATTGCAGTGGGCTTTTTTTGGGCCGCCGATTTGAGCGATGCTGAATATGCTCGCAGACCTGAAGTACAGCAGTATGACTGAACGAAATCTATGGGCTTACCCATGGAATGCACCACGCCCGGCAGTTGCCGGGCCGGTAAGACCGCTTACCCGTGAGGAACACGCTCAGGGGCAAGCTGTTTTACGCAATATCCACTCTCTACCGCGTTTTCTCAGCGCCATTTTCCTGTCACGCCATGACTATCTGCTGAAATCCAAAGGACTGCATGACGCCAATAAATGGTTGTTGTTCCAGTTTGAGCGCCGCATCTGGCCCCGTATTGAAGCCGTTAACGCCAAGAATGGAATGAACTTAGCGGCTTCACCTCGCTGGATGGCTGAGATTGATAATTATGCTGGCTTACCGGGCATGGATGACAAAGAGCTGAAACGCCTTGCGGATCGTGTGGCCGGTCAACTGCTGTCTATCTATGAGGGCCGCGTTGAAGAATTCATTAAATGCAACGGCGGAGACAATACAGGGCTGTTTGAAGATAGCACTCAAGCCTGTTTTTATGGTCATACCGCGCCGATGGCGCGCGCCTTCAACATCACCCCGATGCACTGGCGCAAATATCGCAAAGGCAAACTGGATGCCCGGTCAGCGATTGCCAGTCTGTCACGGTTGGTTAATTCCGAATGGTGGGAACGTCAGTTGAAGGCCCAGCGCACGCGCTGGCGCGAGGCATTGCTGATCGCCGTCGGTAATGTGAATCGCGGGGCGTCGTCATACGCCAGTCGGCAGGCAATCCGGGATGTGAAAGCCCGCCGCCAGTCAAACTTTGATTACCTCAACAGCCGCGAGCTAGAGAACGTCGAAACCGGCGAACGTTTCAGCCTGATAGACAAGGTGATGGCGAGTATCTCTAACCCGGAAATCCGTCGCAAGGAGTTAATGACGATGATTGCCGGTGTTGAGCAGGCAGCCGCTATCCGAGGCGATAAAGGGATGTTTATCACCCTCACCACCCCATCCAAATATCACCCGACGCGCACCGTCGGCAAGAACAGCCCGAAGGTACATTTTAACCACAAGTGGGACGATGAAGCCTACACGCCAAAAGACGGCCAGCGCTACCTTGTGAAGCTGTTTAGCAAGATTCGCACGGCGTTTAAAGATGCGGGCCTGCAGGTCTACGGCGTGCGCGTTGTCGAACCGCACCATGATGCGACGCCACACTGGCATATGATGCTGTTTACCTCCAAAAAACAGCGCCAGCAGGTGATCGACATCATGCGCCGTTATGCCATGGCTGAAGATGGCGACGAGCGCGGCGCTGCTAAAAATCGTTTTGACTGTAAGCATCTGAACAGAGGCGGTGCGGCGGGCTATATCGCTAAATATATTGCAAAAAACATCGACGGCTACGCGCTGGAAGGCGAACGCGATCATGAAACCGGCGAGCTGTTGACTGATACGGCCGCCGCCGTCACCGCGTGGGCGTCAACGTGGCGTATCCCTCAATTTCACTTTATCGGCCTGCCGTCGCGCGGGGCATGGCGTGAGTGTCGCAAGATCCGCTTTGTCAGTCTGGCCGATGAGTTTGACGAAAGGGTGGAAGCGGTGCGTGCTGCCGCCGATGCCGGTCTTTTTGCCGATTATATATTGGCGCAGGGTGGCCCCAACGTTGCCCGCGACGATCAGACTGTGCGTGTGGCCCGCCGGGTTGCCGACGAGCGCAACGCCTATGATGAAGAGGTGCAGAAAATCGCGGGGATTTTTGCCCCGCACATCGGCGCCGATCGTGTTTATGAAACCCGCACCACGCAATGGCGCATCGTAGCGAAAGCTGTTGTCGTTGGGCCTTTGACTTTGAAAAGCGCCTCCGGCGCGCCTCGGAGTTCTGTCAATAACTGTGGGTTGGTCGGCAGCGGTGTTGCCGAAAATGCGCAGGATGGGGAGGCTGTAGAGGCCGTGGCGGTGATGGAACATGCACCTGAAACCCAGATTGACTGGGATGACATGACCGTTGCACGGTCTGTTATGACGCGTTTACGGGCAAATGCCCCGCAGATAAACAGGCAGCAAAGAGGAATTGACCCATATAAGCGTATAGAGCCTGCTGCATCGGCCAGATTGACCACTGCCGAGCGCGATCGCGTATCCAAAATTTACTCAGAGCTGGCACTACACGGCATCGAGCCGACGCGCTGGGAACTTGAGGCACTGGCGCGCGGCGCTAAAGTCAAATTTGGTGATATTTCAATGCACTATCCGGCGGTTAGCGATTGGGCGGGCTTCCAATAATTTCTTGCGCAATTAAATCCGATAGGCATATACTGTATATGCATACAGTAATTAAGCATCGGAGGGAAAGGGTGCAAGCAGTGGATGAAGTGGTTGTTTTAGAAAGAATTGAACTCATCGCCCGTCTGGGGGTTTGTTATGAGAGCCAAGCGAAAGACAAAGACATTGCACTGATATGGATTTCAGAACTGGCGGGGGAGATGAAAACCAGCATTGCCCCTGAAAAAGCAGAAGTGATCAGGCAGCTTGCCGCGATCTCTTAATCCATAGGTGACGTATGAGACGAGATTTAAATTTAGCCGGGGCGTTTATGGAGGCGCTTAACTTCAATGAGAACGGCAAGGGCCGCCGCATAAAGACCGTTGATTTCATTCACGCCGCAAACCGGCTCGGCACACACCTAACGCCTGAAGAGGCGAATTACTACATCAAGCACCAGTCCGGCCACGTTTTCAGGCTGATTGATGAGGGACGTTATCAGCATAACACATACCTTTATTTGGGCTAATCATTGTATTATCTCAGACTTGATCTGACGTTGTTAGAGCACAGAGCTTAACCTTATCTAACAGGAGCAGCTCTGTGCCAAAAGCGGCCATTAAACCCATTCTTGTATTAAATTGAGTTATGCGTTTCTTCTATAAGAGGTTTATTTTATTGCATTCTGTGGAACTATAATGTTTAATCGCTAAGTTTGAAGTTAATTATAACATGAGAAAATCAATTCCTGAAAATGTAGAACTTAAAAGGATCAAATATGGACTGGAAAGATCTGGCGACAACAGCTGTGTATACAGGCATCACTACTGAAAGTGAAAGTATATGGAAACGTGTTGATGGAGTTGATGTTGAGTTCATAGGTGCATTTCTTACCGCACACTTAAGTCTTGAGAAATATATTAGTGATTATCTTAGGTTAAGATATCCTTCGTTGTCTTGGGACGATGCAAAACTCACGTTTTCCCAAAAAATTGCCTTAATACAACATGAGCCTGCTAAAGCCCCATATAATGAAATATACGTAAGGGTAAAAGACTTTAATAGTATAAGAAATAAAATTAGCCATGAATTAAATTATCGTATCACCGATAAAGAAAAAAGTAAGTTTGTTGATTTTTATATGAAGATAACAAAAGGAAGCCAAAATAAACCTGATATAGATATTGATAATATAGTAGACTTATTGGACTTTTTTTTATTGATAACTAAATCCTATTTTGCTAGTGCAATATCCCATTATCACTACGATAGAATCGGTTACAGACAACAAGAATAATATTTATCATGAGGCCGGTGTGGGTTAAGTAATCCATATTTATCGTATCATTTTCACAATATTCTGGAGACTGTTTACTCAACAAGGGCATCAGCTCTTCGCTCAGAGCGAACTGCCAGATTTGATTTTGCGCTGGCAGAAAATGCTGTCAGCTCAAGTCCGTGCTAATACAGCTAAACATCTATGCATGCATTAGATGCATGAAATCGCATGATAATCCGATGTCTTTCTTCCCCACACGGCACTAGTGCTGGTGCGGATCGCGCCGGATCTTGCAACTGCATTAAAAGCGACACATGAAGCGGGCAGGCGAGGCGGGGATAGCATTGCGCGCAAGCCGTGTTTAACCTCTCTCAAAAGAGCCGCCAGCGTCCCGTCACGGCGATTTATCGCAATACTTGTATGAGAATGGGGTTTGATGTCGTGGCGCCATGATGGCGCTCTCAGGGGCTTACAGCGCACTGCATAATATCGCCAATCAGTGACACCAAAAAACGACACCATAATATTCTTGCAATAGTGTCATAAAGTGATACTATAAACCTCATGAACAAACGACACCAAAAAACGCTGTCAGATGTGTTTGCCCGGCCTGTCAACGGTTCTATAAAGTGGTCTGATATTGAGGCGCTTTTTACCGCATTAGGGGCGGAGATTCACGAAAGGGAAGGTTCTAGGATCGCGGTGCTGTTGAAAGGTGAAAAAAGAGTCTTTCACCGGCCACACCCCAGACCTACCACTGACAAGGGAGCGGTTAACTCCATTCGGATCTGGTTGGATAGCTTAGGAATAAAACCATGATGAATAACACACTGAAAATTGACGGCCATACGGCCGTCATCAACTTCGACCCTGAAATTGAAATGTTCCGGGGCGAGTTTGTCGGGCTGAATGGCGGCGCCGACTTCTACGCCTACAGCGTGGACGAGCTGAAGAAAGAAGGCGCGATCTCACTCGCGGTCTTTCTCGATGAGTGCCAAAAAGACGGCATCGAGCCTTACAAGTCGTACAGTGGCAAAGTAACGACCCGCCTGTCGCCGGAACGTCATCAGGCGTTGGCTCTTGCCGCACAGGCCACCGGGCAGTCGATTAATGAATTGCTAAATGAGGGTGTCGATCTAGTTATCGAGAAGCACTCTTAATTTTAATTGGCCTACGTAAGTAGGCCAATTAACAGGAGGTAAAGTGGCTAATAATATTCATTGTGAATTAAAAAAAACAAAAGATGGGTTGTTTAATTATTCTGTAAAAAACAGAAAAGGCGAAATAATTTTCCAAAGTGAAGATTATACAAATAAACATGCAGCCATTACTAGTTTTGAAGTTCTTGTTGAGGCTCTTAGTAAAGACGAATATGAAGAGAAATACGAATTTGATAGTTTCAGGAAACCTTACATATCAATTGAAAATAATTATAATAACGTTGTAAAAAGCAAATCCTTTGAAAATTACTCTGAAGCTAAACTTTCATTTCTTAATTTGAAGAAAAACATCAATCAAATGAAGAATGATATAGATAGTATAAATTCAGAAAAGGTATCTGGAAAGGATAATAGAGTATCGAGTGTCGTTGATTTTATAACTAGAGTTTCGAAGGTAAAAAGGGAAAAAGGATGCCTTTATTATTTCAGAGGACATGCGAATTACCTTTATGAATTGGTTCCGGGGATATATAGAAAGGAAAAGAGATGGATTAATCATGAGCACAAGTTATTTAGAGAGATAATGCTTAAATGTCCATCCGATTTCAAAGGGAATAACACGACATTTCAGAATCTTGTTAAAATGCAGCACTATGCTTTACCGACCAGACTGCTTGACATTACCTCCAATGCATTAATGGCATTGTATTTTGCGTGCATTGGTGAGAGGGAGAAGGGACAGGATGGAGAGGTGATAATTTTCAAAATAAATGATTCCGATGTAAGATATTTTGATGATGTAGAAGTTTCTTTGCTTTCAAATTTAAGCAAGCAGGACTATTTGTTTAAAATAAAAAATAGGCTGCGGATAAGCAACATTCCAATCACACAATCAGATTCGTGGACGCAGCTTAACATTAAAAGAATAGTGGATGCAGTTCAACGCGATGGCTGTTATATAGACTCGGATATTACTTCTGGTGATTTCAATAAGGTTATTTGTGTTAAGCCTGAAATGGATAACCCAAGAATAATACGACAAGATGGAGCGTTTTTGCTCTTTGGTATGAATAATGAAAAGAAGATGCCGCCTACATTGCCAGATTCATATTTATATCAAGGTGATGAGGGTAAGCTTATAATAAAATCAGAGGAAAAAGAAAGGATAATTTCCGAACTTGAATCGCTAGGTATATCAGCAAGTGGCGTTTATCCAGAAATAGAGCATGTAGCATTACATATAAAAAACAAATACTCATAAGGTAAAAAGCCGCCAATCACTGGCGGCTTTTTGCTTATTCGGTCGGCAACTCATACGGCGCGAATTTAATCACCTCTTCCCCGATCCAGTCGTTCACCTCCTTCATGCGCTCTTGCAGTGGCGTTAGCTCGTTGCGTACAAACACCTGTGCGGCCTTTTTCACATCTCCGAAGCCGCCGGTATTGTTCGGGATAATCCCCATCATCTGCGGCGGTACGCGGTGCGCGCTTAGCAGATCGTCGCGGCTGGCATTCTTGATGTTAAAAAAGTCGTCCTTGGTGGCGACCTCGGATAGCGGCAAGATCTTAATGCCGTCCGGCTTGCCGTTCGGGGCGTACATGAACAGATTGCGGAAGTTCCCTAAGCCCTTTGTATCACGCATGGCTTGGCGCATTCTGTCAACGTCGCTGGTACTCTGCGCCGCGTCGGTCATATACAGGATGTAACCGGCGTGCGCCCCGTTCTGGTAATACTTACGGCGGAACAGCGTCGCCGCCTCGTTCAGCCAGGCGGAGTTAAGCGCGCTGAGGTATTCAGGCAGCCCATAAAGTTCTTGGTTAATATCCGGCTCAATCAGGTGAAAAACGCTGTCGGTCTTGAAACGGTGCGCCTCTTTCCAGTCCTGCACAAACCAGTAAGCGCCGCGTTCCACGCCGCGCCGCGTGTACTTGGCAGGGGAGGATTTCAGTTGCAGCGGTGCACCGAGCCGGTTTTGACGTTCTTCTAAATAGGCGTTGCCGAACACCAGATAATCCAGCGCATAGCGGCTAAATTCCTGCTGACTTAACAGCCGGTGTGGGATGAATGTAGACGCCAAAATGTTGCGCTTAACGTACATCGGCGAGCTGTGATGCACGGCGGCGCGCACGCTGCGCGCCAGCCCGTCGAATGAGATCGGTGGCTCGTACCACTTGCCATTGGTCGTGCACTCGATGTAATCCAGAATTTCCCGTTTATCCAGCACAGCGGACGGCTCGCCAAAGGTGAACGCCTCAAAATCCTGCTTCTGCTCTGCTGCCGGGGCTGGCGCCGGGGTGGTAAATGCCTTGCGGCCTTTGCGCTTGCTCATCAGTAAAACTCCAAAATGTTCGGGCTGCTGTGGCCGCTGCCTGCGGTCAGTGGTTCGTTTAAGAGGGCGTGCATGATTGCCCACGCGACATCGGCGTGGCTGGCTTCTTCGCTGCGGCTGGCGGTGTAGGTGGAACGCGCGCCGCTGGCGGTCATGGTTTTGCGGATCGCCATAAAGGCGGCGGTGATGTCGGTGTGGCTGGTGTCGTATTCCAGACAGCCGCGCCCGATGGTGTCTTTTGCCTTCAGCACCATGGCGGTTTTGATTTCCGGGGTGTATTTGATCTCCCGCGCGGCCGGGAAGAACTCGCGCACCAACTGGAAAACACCTTGGCCGACGGTGGTCGCATCGATGCCGATGTATTCCACGCAATATTTTTCGGTCAGGTCTTTAATCTTCTGGGCCTGAGCGGCAAAGTTCATGCCCTGCCACTGGTGGCGCTCGAGCACGCGGAACTTGCCCCCGGCCACCATTGGCGGCGCGATCACCGCACACCCGGCGCTGTCGCCGCCGTTGGCTTCGGATGGGTCGTAGCCGATCCACACCGGGCGATAGCCGAACGGTCGCACGGCGTAAGGGTTGAAGTCCTCCCATTCTTCCAGCGTATCGACCATGCAGCCTTGCAGCTCAGCGAACGGGAATACCGACGCGGTGTCATCCACAAATTCGCACATCAGCAGGTTCTGATACTCTGCCGGGCTGTATTCGAGCGACAGCTGATCGAGGTCGAACAGGTTACAGCCGCCGGTCAGCGCATCCTCAACCGTGACAATCTGGCGCCATTGCCCATCGCCGCACAGCACGCCTTTTGACAGGTGGCTGTGGCTGAGGTCGAGCTGAACGTGATCGGCTTTGCTGCGGCGGCCTTTGTTGAACAGTTCCCCCGACCAGAACGGATAAGCGGAGTGCGCCAGACTCGACGGCGTGGAAAAGTAGGTAGTGCGCCACCGCTTGTGCAGCGACATCCCGCTGGCGACTTTGCGCAGCTCCTGAAACTTCGGTATCCAGAAATACTCATCAAGATACAGATTGCCGGTGTAGCTCTGCGCGGTGCGCACGTTGGTGCCGAGGAACATCAGGCGGGCACCGTTCGGCAGCACCATCGGATCGCCTTTCAGGTCAACCTCGACCAGCCGGGCAAAATCAATGATGTAATTGCGGAATACATGCGCCTGCGCCTTACTGGCCGACAAGAAAATCTGATTGCGGCCGGTGGTCAGCGCATCGAGTAATGCTTCGCGGGCAAAGAAGAACGTGGCGCCGATCTGGCGCGATTTCAGGATGTTGCGGATACGGTGTTGCAGCCCGGCGCGATACCATCCCATCTGATACTCGAAGGTGGTTTCTGTGAAGATGCTTTGCAGCTTCTCCACGGCGGCCTCGCTGAACACGTTGCGCTCGGCGGGCTTGCGCTCGCCTTTGTTGCGGTTGGCGACGTTCGGGTTTAAGTCCGCCTCGTTGCCGGTCGCCGAATAGCGATTGACCCGCGCCAGCCGTTCAATCTGGCGGCCTAACAGGTCGATTTCTTTGAAGTCTTTCCCCTCCTTGACGTCTTTCATGATGAGCTGAATCAACCGCGCTTCCATGCTTTGCTCCACGCGGGAAATGGGCGCGATGTCGTCCCATTTATCGCGCAGTTTCCAGCTCTGCACGGTCGGCCCCTTGAGGTTCAGCGTTTCCGCAATTTGGCGCACAGAAAAGCCCTGCCAGTAGAGCAAGGCAGCTTGGCGGCGCGGATCGCTGATGATGGTTGTTGCCGGTGTCGTATTCATGACGCCAAGGCTACGAAAGCGCCGGGTGACTCGCATTAAGCCCTTGTTGTGCCTCAGATCTTCCAACCGCAACGCGTTGAGACGCGGCGCCATTCCCCCGAAACTAGCCCCGAACCCAATCACCACAACCGGAGTCGTTTACATGGCAAAGAAAGTTACTAAGTTTTTCCGCATCGGCGTTGAAGGCGACACCGTTGACGGCCGCGAGATCGGCGCTGCGGATATTCAGCAGATGGCCGCGACCTACAGCCCGAAGGTGTACGGCGCCCGCATCAATATGGAGCACATCAAGGGGATTTTGCCTGACGGCTATTTTCGTCGTTACGGCGGCGTGGTTGAGCTGAAGGCCGAGAAAATCGACGAGCCGGACGAACCGCTGTTGCACGGCAAGTGGGCGCTGTATGCCAGTCTGGCCCCGACAGCCGATCTGGTGTCGATGGTCGGCGCGGGTCAAAAAGTTTTCACCTCGATGGAGATCCGCCGCGATTTCGCCAAAACCGGCAAGTCTTATCTGGTCGGGTTGGCCGTCACCGATGATCCGGCCAGTCTCGGCACTGACATGCTGGAGTTCAGCCGCCGCCACGAGAACGTCGAGTTCTCCGCGCCGCTCGAAGTCCATTTCGATTTTGAGCCGGTCGCTGACCCGGAAACCTCATTCTCTGCCCGCATCAAAGCGATGTTTAGCCGCAAGCAGGCCACCGACGATGTGCGATTTGGCGAGATGGAAGGCGCCGTGATGACCGTGGCCGAGCAGTTGCAGGAAGCGGACACCCGCTTTACCGAGAAATTCGCTGCACTGAGCAAGCAGGTTGCCGACCTCAAGCAACAGGTAAAAACCGGCAGCGATGCGTTCAGCGCGCTGCAAGCCCAGCTTTCCACCTCGGAAGATTTCAGCCAGCAGGCCCGCCCGGAGGCCACCGGCGGCAACAGCGCGCAAGACGTGCTGACCGACTGCTAAGGCAGTCACACCCGATAAAACCGAACAAAAACAGGAAGAAAAATGCGCAAGCAAACTCGTTTTAAATTTAATGCTTTTCTGTCTCGCCTCGCCGAACTGAATGGCGTAGCGACCGGCGATCTGGATAAAAAATTCAGCGTTGAGCCGTCCGTCACGCAAACCATCATGACCCGCGTACAGGATTCCTCGACGTTCCTGACCCGTATCAATATCGTGCCGGTTAAGGAAATGAAGGGAGAGAAAGTCGGTTTAGGTGTGAGCGGCTCCATCGCCAGCACCACCGACACCGCCGGCGGCGATGAACGCGAAACGGCCGACTTTGCCTCGCTGGATGCAGAAGGCTATTTCTGCCAGCAGGTGAATTACGATTTCCACATCCGCTACAACACCCTTGACCTGTGGGCCCGTTATCAGGATTTCCAGACCCGTTTACGCGATGCAATTGTTGAACGTCAGGCGCTTGACCGCATCATGATCGGCTTTAACGGTACGCACCGCGCCAAAACCTCCAACCGCGTTAAATTCCCGCTGTTGCAAGACATCGGGCCGGGCTGGTTGCAGAAGTACCGCGAGAATGCGCCGGGCCGCGTGATGAATAAAGTCGTGGGGGAGGACGGCAGCGTGGTGTCTGAAAAAGTCCGCGTGGGCGCCGGTGGCGATTACGCCAACCTCGACGCGCTGGTGATGGATGCCACCAACACCCTGATTGCACCGTGGTATCAGGAAGACCCGGAACTGGTGGTGATCTGCGGTCGTCAACTGCTGGCCGACAAGTATTTCCCGCTGGTCAATCAGGAACAGCCCAACACCGAAGCGATGGCCGCCGATCTGATTATCAGCCAGAAGCGCATCGGCAACCTGCCCGCCGTGCGTGTGCCGTATTTCCCGGCGGATGCGCTGTTGATCACCCGCATGGATAACCTGTCGATCTACTGGCAAGAGGACACGCACCGCCGCCATATGGTGGAAAACTCGAAGCGTGACCGCATCGAAAACTATGAATCCATCAATGAGGACTATGTGGTGGAGGATTACGCCTGCGGCTGTCTGGTGGAGAACATTAAGCTGTTACCGACGGAGCCAAAAAAAGATGAAATCGCCGAGCTGGCCGAGGCCATTGTCAAGGCGGTCAAAGTTGCCGCTGCGCCAGCGGAACCAGAAGCCGAAGCTAAAGACCCGGAGGAAGCACCGGCAGACGACAAAGCGAAAGGCGGTAAATAACCATGACCAGCCCTGCCCGCCGTCACCTTATGCGCCAGTCAGCGGTCGAGGCCGCGCAGCGGGAGAATGACCCGCTGCGCCACGCCAACGGCTATGAACGGATGATGCTTAAACTCAATGAAGATAAGCGAAAGCTCAAACAGGTGCGCTCACAAGAGCGTAAGGCCGAACTCAAACGCCAACTGCTGCCGGACTATGCCCCCTGGGTTGCCGGTGTGCTGGCCGAAGGTCGCGGCGCGCAGGACGCCATTCTGATGACGGTCATGATCTGGCGTCTGGATGCCGGGGACATTCCCGGCGCGCTGGACATCGCCCGCTATGCGCTGCGCTACCAGTTGGCGCCGCCGGGCAATTTCGCGCGCTCCACGCCATACCTCATCGCAGAAGACGTCGCCGAGTCTGCCACCCGCGCCTTTGAGGCCGGGGAGCCGGTCAACATTGACCACCTCACGCAGACGATGGAACTCACCGACGCAGAAGACATGCCCGACCAAGTGCGCGCCAAGTTGCACAAAATCACCGGGTACGTCTTGCGCGCGGCGGGCAGGGCTGAACTGGCATTGAACCACCTTAAGCGTGCGCTGCAGTTGCATAACGGCTGCGGCGTGAAAAAAGACATTGAACGGCTGGAGCGGGCAATACGCACCGCCGCCAGCCGCTGACAGAACGCGCCCCGCGCCGGGCGGCACGACGGCCGCGACAGGTTTCACCTCGTCAACGCCGTCGTCCACCGCCCCCTAACTTTCTGAGGTCATATGAGCACCGTTGTCATCCAACGGCCACGCCCGGACGCGCCAGCACCGCGCCCGGAGGATGAGCCGATCGTTAAAAACGTCTTTTTCTGGCCGGACATTGACCCGGCGGACGTGCGCGACGTGATGCGCATTGAAGGCACAATCACCGCCCCGCGCCTGCGGCTGGCAATTAAAAGCGCGATCGCGGAGGTGAACGCCGAGCTGTTCACCTTCCGCCGCGACCAGATGGCCGACGGCTATCAGCGGCTTGAGGATGTGCCGGGCGAACAGCTCGACGGCGAAAGCGTGCGGGTGAGCGAATACCGCAATGCCGTTAGCGCGATGACCATGGCGACGCTCTCGGAGCAATACCGCAGTTTCGACACCACCGCCACCGGCGGCCGCAAGGCTGATGTGGTCGAAGCCTCGATCGGCGAGCTGTGGCGCAACGCCCGCAACGCGATCAGTAACGTGGCCGAGCGTAGCCACTGCATCATCGGGCTGCTCTGATGAGAGTCTACGCCCTGCAGGGCGACACCGTTGACGCTATTTGCTGGCGCTACTACGGGCGCACGCAGGGCGTGGTTGAGCAGGTCTATTCGCTAAATGAAGGGCTGGCCGCTGCCGGGGCGATTTTGCCCCACGGCCACCCGGTCGAGCTGCCGGACGTGACCGCCGCGCCGCAGCGTGAAACCGTCAATTTATGGGATTAGCAATGGAGAAAATTACGTCGTGGGTGGCCTATACCGTAGCGGCCTTTCTCGCTTGGATTGGCCGATACAGTCCGCAGGACATCGCCTTTATGGTCGGCGCCGCCGTTGGCGTTGGGACGTTCCTCGTTAACTGGTACTACCGCCGCAAAAGCTACCAGCTGTTGAACAAGTTAGGCGTCAGCCGGAGGGTTTACGATGAACTCAATCGCTAAACGCTGCAGTGTGGCCGCCGTGATGGCGCTGGCGGTGCTGCTGCCGCAATTCAGCGCGCTGCAGATCTCTGAGGCCGGGTTGCGCCTGCTGGCCGATTTCGAGGGCTGCCGTTTATCCCCTTACCAGTGTCAGGCGGGCGTCTGGACAAGCGGCATCGGCCACACGGCCGGGGTAAAGCCCGGCGCGGTTATCAGCGAGCGCCAAGCTGCCGTTAACCTCGTTGCCGACGTGTATCGCGTGGAGCGCGGCATAGGACGCTGTATGCCTGTCACGATGCCGCCGCCGGTTTATGACGCGGTGGTGTCCTTTGCCTTTAACGTCGGCGTCACGGCCGCCTGCGGCTCTACGCTGGCCGGTTTCATCAAGCGGCAGGACTGGCGCAGCGCCTGCCAGCAGTTACCGCGCTGGGTGTTCGTCAACGGCGTCAAATCGCCGGGGCTGGAACGGCGTCGGGCGGCGGAGCTGGCCCACTGCCTGATCGGGGCCGCGCAATGAGCCGCGCGATCGGCTGGTTTCTGGTGCTGGCGCTGGTCGTCGCCGGTTGGATGAAATGGCAGGTTGTCACGTTGGGTGAACGGCTGGAAAGCGCCCGGCAGGAGAACGGCCGGATAGCGGCGGCGCTGACCGATACCCGCGCGGCGATCGACACGCTGCAGGCGGCGGCAGGTGTGCTGGCGCAGGAAGAGGAAAAGTTAAGGGGCGACCTAAACGCCGCGCACCGGCTGGCACTGACGCGCGAGCAGAAAATACAGAGGCTACTCAATGAAAATCAGCAATTACGCGATTGGTTTAACACTGCTTTGCCTGCTGACGTTGCCCGGCTGCACCAGCGCCCCGGCTTCACCGGCGCTGCGGATTATCTACGTTGGCTGTCCGAAAGTGAGTCTGTGCCAAATCCCGGCCAGCCGCCCGGCGACTAACGGCGATCTGAGCGCCGATATTCGCCTGCTTGAAAACGCCTTGGCGGCCTGCGCGGTGCAGGTCGAAACGATAAAACAGTGTCAGGAACAACACGATGTTAAAACCGCAACAGCTCCGCGCTGAGCTGACACGCTGCCTGCCGTGGCTACAGCGCAACCCTGAAAACCTGCAAGTGCGGGTAGAACGCGGCAATGTGGCCGCCACGCTTGCCGCCTCGCTATCCCATGAGTACCGCTATACGCTTAACCTGCTGTTTTTGGACTACACCGGCGATCTGGATTTAATCATGGTGCCGATTCAGGCATGGCTACGAGAGAACCAGCCGGACATCATGGCAACCGAGGAAAAGCGCCGCACCGGGATCACCTTCGCGAGCGACTTTAACAACAACGGCTCTTACGATTTCAGCGTGTCGCTGCAGTTGACCGAGCGTGTTTTGGTGAAAGAACAAGGCGATGGCGCGTTGTATGTTGAGCACCTGCCGGAGCCGCCGTTACCGGAGGACGTTACGCGGCCGATGCAGCTCTTTGTTCATGGTGAATTAGTGAGTGAATGGCATGAGCGAGCTTAACCCCTTCGACACCCGGCTGGCCGGGCTGATTGCCAAGCTGTCGCCGCAGTCGCGTAAGTCGCTGGCCGTTGCCGTGTCAAAGCGCCTGCGCGCCGGTCAACAGCAACATATCAAGCGCCAGCAAGCGCCGGACGGCACACCCTACGCGCCGCGCAAAACTCGGCTTCGCAGCACAAAGCGCCTGCGCGATCGGGCGATGTTTTCCAAGCTGCGCACCGCGCGCTACCTGAAAGCCCAGGGTAACAGCGATGCGGCCGTGGTTGAGTTTGTCGGGCGTGTGAAACGCATGGTAAACGTTCACCATTACGGCCTGCGCGATCGGCCGACGCCGCACAGCGAGGCGGTAAAATATGAGGCCCGTCCGTTACTGGGATTTGGCCCGGATGACGTCAAAATCATAGAAACGGCCGTGATAGAACACCTCGCAGAATAACCCCCTGTTGTGCCTCCGATCTTCCAACCTCATCGCGTTGTCGCCGCCCGCGCCGGGCGGCATCCTTCCAGCATGAACAATCAACACGACATTTTGCGCCTGCTGCGCAACCTGATCCGCATCGGCACCGTGAGCACCGTTGACCTTGATAACGGCCTGTGCCGCGTCGAAACCGGCGGCAATCTTACCGACTGGCTCAACTGGCTAACCTGTCGCGCCGGACGTACTCGCAGCTGGTCGGCGCCCTCGGTCGGTGAGCAGGTGCTGATCTTTGCGCTGGGTGGCGAACTCGATACCGCGTTTGTACTGTGCGGCATTTTCTCTGACGACTTCCCGGCCCCGTCTGCGTCGGCGGATGCGCTGCATATCGCGTTTCCGGATGGCGCGGTCATCGAGTATGAACCGGAAACCGGCGCGCTGAGCGTATCCGGCATTAAAACCGCTGACGTGCAGGCGTCGGAGTCCATCACCGCCAGCACCAAAGTGGTGATCGTTAAGGCTGACAAAATCACGCTCGATGCGCCGGAGGTGGTCTGCACCAACAAGCTCACCACCGGCACGCTGGACGTGCAAAAAGGCGGGGCGATGCGCGGGAACATTGAGCATAGCGGCGGCTCGTTCTCATCCAACGGAGTTGTTGTTGATACGCACACCCACGGCGGCGTCCAGACCGGCGGCGGGAGAACCGATGAACCCTCATGAGGACACCTGTATGAAAACCCTATCAGTAATTTTGGCCGCTCTTGTTTCTCGATTGGGTGCTGCGATTGCCTTATCGGGTGCTGTCATGCTGGCTCTTAATGGAGTGTCCGGCTGGGGCTGGTTCCTGTTTATCGGGCTGCTGCTGTCATGAACAGCGCCAAATATATCGGCATGAACCGATGCACCGGCCGCACGCTGACGGACATCGAGCATATTCGCCAGTCCGTGGCGGACATCTTGATCACGCCGCAGGGTTCGCGCCCGATGCGCCGTGATTATGGCTCGTTGCTCTCTGAGCTGCTCGACCAGCCGCAGAACGACGCGCTGCGCCTGCAGATTATGGCCGCCTGCTACAGCGCGATTTTGGCGTGGGAGCCGCGCGTCAAGCTGACCGGCATTGCTTTTAATACCACCTATGACGGCAAGATGGTGATCGACATCACCGGCACCCGCACCGATGCCCCCGGCGCGCTGTCGCTGTCTGTTCCTGTGAGCTGAAACCATGGCAACTATCGATTTAAGCCAACTGCCCGCGCCGATCGTCGTTGAGGTGCTGGATTATGAAGACATTTTGGCAGAGCGTAAGGCGACGCTGATTTCGCTTTACCCGGAGGAACAGCGGGAGGCCGTCGCGCGCACGCTGGCGCTGGAGTCGGAGCCGATCGTTAAGTTGCTGCAGGAGAACGCCTACCGCGAGGTGATTTTACGCCAGCGCGTCAATGATGCCGCCAAAGCGGTGATGCTGGCATATTCCACCGGCGAAGACCTCGACCAGCTCGGCGAAAACTTCAACACGCCGCGACTGGTGATCGTCCCGGCGGATGAGAGCACCATTCCGCCGACACCGGCAATCATGGAAGCGGATGAAGATTACCGCCTGCGCCTGCAGGATGCTTTCGAAGGCATGAGCACAGCGGGATCGGCCGGTTCCTATCGTTTTCACGCCCGCTCGGCCGATGGCCGGGTGGCTGATGTGACAGCAATCAGCCCATCACCTGCTAACGTGACCGTCACCGTGTTGTCACGGGACGGCGACGGCACCGCCATCCCTGAATTGTTGCAGGTTGTCCGCGATGCGCTGAATGATGAGGATGTGCGCCCGGTCGCCGATCGTGTCATCGTGCAAGCGGCCAAAATAACCCGCTATGGCATTGATGCCACGCTGTTTCTCTATCCCGGCCCGGAGGTTGCGCCGATCCTCACGGAGGCGAAACAACGTTTGCAAAATTATGTGCTGACCATGCGCCGCTTAGGCCGCAGTATCCGGCGCTCCGGCATCATCGCAGCGCTGACCGTAGAAGGTGTTGAACGTGTTGAGGTTGCTCAACCGACCACCGACATCGTGCTGGATAAAACGCAGGCGGGTTACTGCACCGGCGTGAAAATCACACCGGGGCGCGCCGATGACTAACCGCTTATTGCCTGTCGGCTCATCACCGCTGGAGGTTGCGGCCGCTGCCGCGTGTGCCGAGCTGGAGCGCGTGCCGGTTCCCCTGCGTGATTTGTGGAACCCGAAAACCTGCCCGGTGCATCTGCTGCCCTATCTGGCGTGGGCGTTCTCTGTCGATCGCTGGGATGAGGCGT